>Ga0326727_10000295_pt1 | contig 210300 bp, 161 predicted proteins | sample MB2enrmetagenome_FD_207643 | JGI IMG/M metagenome (GOLD analysis project Ga0326727, IMG submission 207643) | Lab enriched peat soil microbial communities from McLean, Ithaca, NY, United States - MB29MY | ecosystem: Environmental > Terrestrial > Soil > Wetlands > Peat | place: USA: New York... | reverse complement strand
CAAGAGCAACACCAAGAGCAACACCAAGAGCAACACCAAAACCTTCCACGAAAGGAAAAGTCAAAACCTTTCGCCGGTCCACGTGTCTCTTGACAACGCCGACACGGTTATAGAGGGTGGCCCAGCCTTCCGCAGACGCAACCAACACAGAGGGTGACCCATCCTTCGCTTGATTTTCGCGAAGGGTGGGTGGCAGTTCGATCACACTACGGGACTTGCCCTTCACGCCGCGCGGCTGTTCTTACGCTGGTTTGTCCGCCCTACACAACCTACAACTGGCTCATCTTGGCCAAAAATTCGCTATTTGTCGCCGCTTTGGCCAGGCGCTCGATCAGCAACTCCATGGCTTCTACCGGAGACAGCGGGTTCAGCACTTTGCGCAGCACCCAGATGCGCTGCAAGTCTTCTTTCGGAATCAGCAGCTCTTCTTTGCGCGTGCCGGAGCGCTGGATATCAATGGCTGGGAAGGTGCGCTTATCGACCAGCTTGCGGTCGAGAATGATTTCCGAATTGCCCGTGCCCTTGAATTCTTCGAAGATCACGTCGTCCATGCGCGAACCGGTGTCGATCAGCGCGGTGGCGATGATGGTGAGCGAGCCGCCTTCTTCGATGTTGCGCGCCGATCCAAAGAAGCGCTTCGGACGCTGCAACGCGTTCGAATCGACGCCGCCCGAGAGTACTTTGCCCGAGGGCGGAACGATGGTGTTGTAAGCGCGCGCCAGGCGTGTGATCGAATCGAGCAGGATGACCACGTCGCGTTTGTGCTCGACTAATCGCTTAGCCTTTTCGATCACCATTTCCGCGACCTGCACGTGGCGGGCGGCGGGCTCGTCGAAGGTCGAGGAGATGACTTCGCCCTTGACCGAGCGCTGCATGTCGGTGACTTCTTCCGGGCGCTCGTCGATGAGGAGGACCATGAGCACGACTTCGGGGTGGTTCGTGGTTATCGAATTCGCCACGTTCTGCAACAGCATGGTTTTGCCGGCGCGCGGAGGCGAGACGATCAGGCCGCGCTGTCCCTTGCCGAGCGGCGTGAGCAGGTCCATGACGCGCGCGCTGATATTTTCTTTCACGGTCTCGAGTTTCAACCGTTCCTGTGGATAGAGCGGCGTCAGGTTGTCGAACAGGATCTTGTTGCGGGCCTCGTCGGGCGACTCGAAATTGACCGCTTCGATCTTGACCAGCGCGAAATATTTCTCGCCCTCGTGCGGCGGACGCACCTGGCCGCTGATGGTGTCGCCGGTTTTCAAGTCGAACTTGCGGATCTGCGACGGCGACACGTAAATGTCGTCGGGCCCGGGCAGATAGTTGTAGTCGGGCGAGCGCAGGAAGCCGTAGCCGTCGGGGAGGATCTCGAGCACACCTTCGGCGAAGATGTGTCCTTCTTTTTCACTTTGCGCTTGCAGGATTTTGAAGATGAGGTCCTGTTTGCGGAGTCCGCTGGCGCCGGGCAGTTCCAGCGTGCGGGCGATCTTGGTCAACTCGGTAATGTTCTTTTCTTTCAGTTCGGCGATGGTCATAATTTACCTACGTGGATTTTTTCTTCGGGAGGGATTTTCGTTCCTCTGTCGGAGGATGGATTGCTTTGCCGCCGTGCGGGCACACGGCGGAGCCGCTTAGGCGGCCCGCCGTTGTGCTTCGGCAAAGTTCTCGGGTTCGCTCAGGACGTCATGACGTTCCGCATCGGCGATTTTATCGAAAACATCGTTCATGGTTTCCTGAATGCGGGTGTTCGGCTTATGAAACTTGCGCGTTGCCTTGGAAGCAAGTTGGCAAAGCATATACCGGTTCCGCAAAGTGTGTAGCGCGTCAAAAACGCGGTCAGAGCGCATTTCGTTCTTTCTCCTTCAATAAGAATAATTTAGGCTGCCATCCCACAGTCCGTCCATGGGGCGATGAATCGCTGCGGCCAGCCAACCTGCAATTCGGGCCAGGTGCAAAGGGATTTGCCAGAATTACCCAAATAGATGCCCCGCCCATCCCGAAAGTTGCTCAATTCTCAAGGAGTTCCACAACGCGGGCGGAGGTTCTCCGGGACGGGCACAACGCCGCTATTATGTCCCGAGAACATCTAAGTATAACAAACCGCTGGGGAAGGTCAAGAAAAATTTGCGATTCCGTAGTGACCCTTCCAGCACCTGCTGCAAAGCCAACAGCAGAAGCTACTTAAGGGCGTTGAGCCGCGCCGACAGGCGCGATTTATAGCGCGAGGCCGTGTTTTCGTGCAAAATGCCCTTCTGGATGGCCTTGTCGAGCGCCGACACAGTTTGCCGGTAGGTCTCGCCCGCAGCGGTTTTGTCGCCTTTTTCCAGGCTCTCGCGCAGGCTCCGCAGAGCGGTGCGCAGTTCGGAAGCGTTCGCCCGGTTCCGGACGGTCCGCTTCTCGGTCTGTCGGGCGCGTTTCAGCGCCGAAAAATGATTTGCCATGCGGCTTGATTACCTTTGTTTGTCCTAGATTGCCCTAGGAAGATATCGGTGAGTACCGAAATAGTATTCTACGGGAGCGAGTCGCGTCCGGTCAAATCGATATGAATTCACTTGAACTACCAATGGAACGGCTGAAGGTCCTCATCAATTCCTCAACTCCAATCGTCGTCGTCGAGACGGTCGAGGAAGTCCACGCCCTGGCGCTGGTGCGCGCCGCCTGCTCCGAGCTGAATCTGCCCGTTTTCGAATGGACCATCGCCGATGGCTTGGTTCGCTCCGGCAGTGGCGCTGCCGCGCCGCAGCCCGTGCAGTCGCGTCCGGAAACTCACATGCCAACGGTGGTCCCGCAAGGCAACAGCGAAGCCGACCGGTTCGCGCGAGCCATGCTGTCGCCGGTCGCGTCCGATGCCGGCGCCGCTCCGAAAACCGCCATGTATAACACCGCCGATCCTGTGCAGGCGCTCGCCAACCTGGAGTCCATGACCCTGGAGGCCGTCTTCGTGCTCAAGGATTTTCATCGCCACATGGACAATCCAGTCGTGGTGCGCCGTCTGCGCGACGTGGGCCAGAAATTCTCCGCCAATCGCCGCACCTTGGTGCTCACCGCTCCCTCCATCGAAATGCCGCCCGAGCTGGCCAGTCTGGTGGAGTTTCTCGATCTGCCGCTGCCCGGCCCCGACCGCCTGCGCGAGATTATCCGCGAAACCTACACCCGCCTCGCCGCCGCCCACACTCTGAAGCTCCAACTCGATGCCAACGGCGTCGACGCCATGGCTGCCAATCTTCGCGGCCTGACCGAAGAAGCCGCCGAGCGCGCCATTTCGCAAACCATCGTCGCCCGCCTTGCGCTTTCGCCCCAGTGCGTCACCGACGTGCTCGACGCGAAAAAAGCTTTGCTCAAGCGCTCCGAGATGCTGGAGTTCGTCGACTCGACCGACAATATGGCCAGCGTTGGTGGCCTCGAAAATCTCAAGCGCTGGCTCGAACAGCGCCGAGGCGCATGGGACGACCACGCCCGCCAGTTCGGACTCGATCCTCCCAAGGGCGTCATCATTCTCGGAGTGCAAGGCTGCGGCAAGAGTCTCTGCGCGCGCGCCGTTGCCGGAGAATGGAAACTGCCGCTGGTGAAATTCGACACCGCCGCCGTGTATGACAAATTCATCGGCGAGACGGAAAAGCGCATTCAGAAAGTGTTTCGCGTCGCCGAGGGCCTCGCCCCCTGCGTCTTGTGGATCGACGAACTGGAAAAAGTTTTTGCCGGAAGCGGCCCCGATTCCGCCTCCGCCGACGCGGGAGTCTCCTCGCGCCTGCTGGCGTCATTCCTGTCTTGGATGCAGGAGCGCAAGCCCGCCGTCTTCGTCGCCGCCACCTGCAACAACGTCACCGTGCTTCCGCCCGAGTTGATTCGCAAAGGCCGCTTCGACGAACTCTTCTTCGTGGACCTGCCCAGCGCCGCCGAGCGCAAACAGGTATTCTCCATCCAGCTAACCAAACGCAAACGCAATCCCGCCGATTACGACTTAGATCAAGTGGCGGAAGCGGCGAACGGCTTCTCCGGAGCCGAAGTCGAATCCGCCGTGCAAACCGCCCTCTACGCAGCCTTCGCCAATAAACACGACCTGACCGCCGAAGACCTACTAACCGCCCTAAAAACCACCGTCCCACTTTCGGTCACGCGTGCGGAAGAAATCACAAAGTTACGAGCATGGGCCAAAGAGCGCGCCGTTTGGGCAAGCGTGCCGGAAACACGGGCCCAAACAAACCGATAGCGGTGTCAGGCTCTCTCTGATTTTGCCTATACTGTGCAAAAGGGAAATGCCTTTTTCTAGGAGTATTCAAAATGGCAGAAGAGCATGGGCCGGAAGAAGTCAAACAGCAGTATGTGACCGCTATGGGCAGAGAACTAGGCCGAGTATTCCATCTACTCTCAAATGAGTGCTCCTGGCTCCATTGGAAGTGGAGCGAGTACGTGATCCTTTTCGGCACCAAACCGGAGCGAATCGACTTGCTGAATCAGGCTGCCCCGGCGTTTTTCAAACTCATTCAGAATGTGATGTGGGAAGACATTCTGCTCCATATCTGTCGCCTTACTGATCCGTCGAAATCCTGCGGAAAGTACACTCTAACGCTACAGCGTCTACCAGACTTGGTATCCACCGCAATGCAGAGCGATGTCCACTTGCTATTACAGGAAGCAATTCGGAAATGTGAGTTTGCTCGCGATTGGAGGAATCGTCGCATTGCACATCGGAATCTTGATCACGCTCTGAACGAACACGCGGTGCCGCTTGTGCAGGCGAGTCGAAAGGGTGTCAGAGACGCTCTTAAAGCGATCGTCGATCTCTTGAACTATGTGGAACTGAAGGAATGTGGGAGCACCACGTTCTACGACGGTATCTCACCGCGCGGCAATGCAGAATCGTTGTTGTGTGTATTGAGGGATGGTGTTGAGGCCGATACTTCCCGCAGGCGAAGACTGCTGTCCGGGAACCCATTGCTAGAAGACCTACGCCCTCCAGTCGCGATCTAAGCAGAAGGCAGACGCTACTGATTGAACCATTGACTCGCCCGCCCGCCCGCGCTAGGCTGAGATCAAATGGTTGGGAACCGCCCCGTCGCTGGGGTGCGCAAATCGGTTTGCTCCACTTCCATATACAGCTTTCTGCGTGCAAAAATCGCCGGCGCGGGTTCGCCCGCATCCAGCGCGGTTTGTTCTAAGAAAGCTCGTTCCCAATCACGCCCGTCCCGATATCAACCGAACCGTGAGCCCGGTCCTAGCTGCTGGAGGCGGCGTGTATTTTGAATGAAAAAAAATATTGAACTCACCCCCGACATCGAGACCCTCTTTGGCACGCGCGATGAAAATCTGCATGTGCTCGAAGACGGCCTGAACATCAATATCGACCTGCGCTCGGACCGCATTGAACTGGAAGGCGCGCCCCGCGATGTGACCCGCGCCGAACAGCTCTTCGCCGACTACGAGCATCTCCGCCGCACCGGCCACCAGTTCCAGAACGGCGACCTGAGCAGCATGTTGCGCGTCGTCGTCGCCGACCCAAATACGACTCTCCGCGGACTGGCCGAAGCCGGACGCCAGCGTTCTTTTGGACGCCGCACCGTCCAGCCCAAAAGCCCCAACCAGCGCCGCTACCTCGAAGCCATCGAGAAGCACGACATGGTGTTTGCCGTCGGCCCCGCCGGCACCGGCAAGACCTATCTCGCCGTGGCCATGGCCATCTCCGCGCTGCTCAACAAGCAGGTCAACCGCATAATTCTGGCTCGCCCAGCGGTCGAGGCTGGCGAGCGCCTCGGCTTTTTGCCCGGCACTTTGCAGGAGAAGATCGATCCCTATTTGCGTCCTTTATATGACGCGCTCTTCGATATGCTCGATCCCGAGCGCGTCGAGCGCTATCTCGAAAAAAACATTATCGAGATCGCGCCCATCGCCTTCATGCGCGGACGCACGCTGAACGATTCCTTCGTCATCCTCGACGAGGCGCAGAACACAACCTCGGAGCAGATGAAGATGTTCGTCACCCGCCTGGGCTTCGGCTCCAAGGCGGTGATCACCGGCGACGTCACGCAGATCGACTTGCCCACCGCGCGCCGCAGCGGACTGATCGAAGCGGCCGAAATTCTGCAAGGCGTCAACGGCTTGGCCTTTGTGAACTTCGACGAAAGCGACGTGGTGCGCCATCACCTGGTGCAGCGCATCATCCGCGCCTACGACGAATACAAAACGCGGTTGGCCGAGCAGCAATTGTCGCTGCTTGAACCTAGAACGCTTGCTCCCAAGCCCGAACCAAGCTCCGTCGCGCCGCCGTCGCCACGCGAAGGACCTCCCATGCGAAATTGAGTGAATGGTGTGGCGCGGACACTCTTGTCCGCGAGACGTGAAAGTGAATTCAAAGGCCGCGGACAAGAGTGTCCGCGCCACATGGGAGGGAGCTAGCCGCTGTCCTCCTTTTTGCTTTGGCAGTACTGGATTCGTATCGGGGCATCGCTCTAGCGATACCGCAGTTTTCGGAATTACGCGCCCCTTTAGGGGCTGGGCGTGGGGGAGAAGCGAAGTTGGTCATCTTTCAAAAACGCTTTGCCGGTCTCACCGAGCTGGCCCTCGGCCGCTTTGTCGCGCGCGCCCGCCGCGCTGCCGGATTGCGGGGCGCGGTCAACGTGTTAGTGACATCGAGCGCCGAGATGAAGTCCCTGAACCGCCGTTTCCGCGGAAAAGACCAGCCCACCGACGTGCTTTCCTTTCCCGTCGAGCCCGGCTTTCAAAAACAATTCGCGGGCGAAATCGCCATTGCGGCCGAGATCGCGTCGCACAATGCACGCGCGCTCGGCCACTCGCCCGCCGAGGAAGTGAAGATTCTCGTCTTGCACGGCGTCTTGCATCTCGGCGGCTACGATCACGAGTGCGACAATGGACAGATGGCGCAGCGCGAAGAACAGTTGCGCGCGAAACTCCACCTCCCGCTGGGTCTGATTGAACGAGCGACGATCAAGCGCGTTTCGACTTCCTCGGTCAGCCTGCGCGCGAAGAGGAAGCGCCAGCCATGATCGGCGTCAGCATCGCTCTCGTGCTCTTGTTCGGCCTGCTCACGCTGGTCTCCTACGTTGATCGTCTCTATCAGGAGATCGGCAAGTTCCTCTCCCGCGAATTTCAGGACAACATCGACGCCTTCGAGCAGATCGTCGAGCCGCGCCTCGGAGTGACGCGCACCCGCGCCGCGCTCTCCATGGCCATTCTGACGCAACTCGTCACTGCCGCCATTGCCATGATCGTCGGCTTCACCGTATTTCGCGACCGCGCCTGGAGCGTTTACGAAGTCCTCGAAGCCACGCTCAGCCTGGTGCTCATCGTCGTCTTTTTCAACCGCCTGCTGCCCTTCGTCTTTTTTTCGCGGACCCAGGGACGCTGGCTGGCCGACTGGGCGCTGCTCTTGCGCGTTCTCATCTATCTGGTCCTGCCGGTGACGCTGGTGCTCGGATTCTGCCAATCGGTGGCCGCGCTCACCCGCGAGCACGCCGACGCCGAACCCGAAACCCCTTCCGAAGCCGTCGACGCCTTGATTGAAGCGGGACAGGAGGAAGGCATCATTCAGGAAGGCGACCGCGATCTGATCCAGTCGGCCGTCGAGTTCAGTGGCAAGACGGTCCGCGAGGCCATGAAGCCGCGCCCCGAGATGGTCGCCGTCCCGTCCGATACCACCGTCGAGCGTATTGTCGAGTTACTCAAGGGAAAGCATTTCTCGCGCATCCCCGTGTACGAAGGCTCGATCCACCATATCAAAGGCATTCTCTACACCCAGGATGTGCTGCAAGTGCCCGACTCCGACGCGCGCACCCGCACCGTCGCGACCCTCATGCGGAAAGATGTTTACTTTGTCCCGGAGAGCAAGTTAGTCAGCGACCTTCTCCGCGAGATGCAGCGCAGTAACATCCGCATGGCCATCGTCGTCGATGAATACGGAGGCGTGGCCGGCCTGGTGACCATCGAAGACCTGGTCGAAGAAATCGTCGGAGAAATCGGCGACGAGCACGAGAAAGCCGAGATCGTGCGGGAAAACGATCGCTCCTGTATCGTCCCCGGCAACATGGATATCGACCGCCTCGATGAACTCTTCGGCTTGCGCCCCGAAGGCCGCGAGTCCTCCACCATCGCCGGCCTGGTCAGCGAACTCGCCGGACGCATTCCCAAGAAAGGCGAAATCGTCGAAGACGAAGGCCTGAAATTCGAAGTCCTCGACTCGACCGACCGCCGGGTCGAGCGCGTGCGCATCACCGCCACCACTCCCAAGCAGATAAAGTCGATTTGAGAAGAGTACCCGCCAGCAGTACAATGCGGACGATTCAGATTCAAAGAAAAAGCTCCCGCCTAAACGGGACCGGGTCATGAGGAAATCGATCTGTCGTGTCGCAAAACACTTGCGATGGAGCAGAATAGAGTGGTCGAAGTGAATTACGGGTACTTGATTTCAAGATACACGAAGAGGAGCGAACATGAATTTCTACCGTCTCGCATTTGCCAGTGGTGTAATTAGCGTCGCCATTTTGACCGCAGCGTGTAGTTCAACCGAGAATAAAAGCACGACCGAAACGCCCGCCCCCAAGCCGCAGATTAAACTACCCGCGCCTTATACGGGTCAGCAGGCATTGAATCAAATGGCGGGTCTCGCCTGGAAGTGGTCGCCGGATGCCCAGCCCGCCCGGTTGGAATCCGTTCTCACTCCAGAAACCAACGGCCAGGATGGTAAGTCAACCGTCTGGCGAGGTTACTTCGCCTCGCCCAGCCACCGGGCCACCATAACCTTTGTGTGCTCGGGAAGCCGTCAGAAGGATGCGCCGCCCTTCGGAGTTTCAACCGAGGGAGCCGAGGGCCCCTACAACGCCAACGCCGCCAATCTTGCCTTCTTACCCTTGTTGCTGAAAACGGATACGGATAAAGCCTTCGCGATCGCGCAGGAACATGGAGGCGACGCTCTCGTGAAGAAGGATCCACAGCAGCCCATCACCTACGTGTTGCTCAAGGACAAGAAGCAGAATCTGGTCTGGTATGTCATTTATGGCACGAGCGAGAAAGACAGGAAGGGCATCGGTGTGATTAACGCGACCACAGGGGCTTTCATCAGCGCCGGCAAATGAGCAAGGTGAGAAGTGGAACCCAGACTGATCACGATCGCGTTTTGGCAATCGTGATCGTGTTGGGCGTGTCGCAAGGGCCGGTTGACCCGCAGTCAGAGGGGAAGTACTCGATGCAACCGATCGTCGGATAGAATGCGTGCGCATTACCACGGCCGCTTCCAAGCAGATGAAGTTGATTTAGGACGGTTGTCGGCTTACCCAAACCATCGCCAAAAAAACGAGCCGGAGTGGATACTCTCCGGCTCGTGAAAGCGTACATTTGCCGCGGCGATTGCCTGTTATTGGTTAGCAATTAACGCATCGATGAAGGCGAGGCCGTAAGGCGTGCCCCAACCGGTTGCGTTGTCCCAGCCCTTCTTGACCGTCAATGAACTGTCCAGCCCGAACCCGAGCACCGTTGCCGAGGTCGGGTAATCAGATATTGAGCTGACGAAGCCCTTGTTGCCATAGAGCAATCCGGCAAAGATATCGGCAGCCGTGTAGGTGGTGGTACCATTCACGTCCGTAATCGTCCCCGCCACATTGTCAGAGGAGAGGTCGGAAATGGGAAGCACGTCCTGAATGCCACCGTAGGGCAGAGCGGCGAGAGCGGGTGCCGCCTGGCCCAGGGAAGCGCCGGCCTTCTCATTGGCGAGGGCCCAGAAACCGGTGAAGATGGGGCTGGACAAGCTGGTGCCGCCAACGCCGTACTCAATATACTGCGCTTTGCCATAGCTGAAGATGATGGGAACGCCGGTGTAGGGATCAGCCAGCGCCGAAACGTCGGGCGTTTGCCGGCCTTTGCCGGGAAGCGACGCCTGCCATGACGGCTTGGTGAAGAATATGCTCTCACCGCCGCCGCCGCCGCCCAAGAGACCAAGGGGTAGCGGAGGATCCCAGACGTTCAAGGTAACGGCGGGCGGGGTAACCGTAAGGTTGATAAGTGTGTCCATGAGGAGAACCCATGTGTCGCCCCAGGAGGTGGTGACCGTCGATCCCGGGTTGTTGATATCGTTCAGGATGGAAGTGCCGCCAACGGCGGTGGCATGGGGAGAGACCGAAGGCACGCCGGGCGCGCCTACAGGAGTGCCCAATCCGTGGTCGCCACTATCGCCCGTGGAGAAATTGACGGAAATGCCTTGGGCGCTTGCGACCTCCAGCGTCTCGTCCCACGAAGTCTGTTCCAGGCTGCCGGCGATGATGTCGACATCCTCTTCGTAGCTATTGGAAATTTGGTTGCCGAGCTGATTGTTCGCAACATAAGCAATGGCGTTCTGCAAGTCTTCGCTGTCCTGGCCGGTTGCGAAAACCTCAACGATCTTGGCGCCAGGAGCGATGGTGTGCGCCCACTGCACGTCGAGAGCGATCTCGGTGTACCAGCCGTCGAGCACTCCTGCGTTAGGATCGGCAGGCTTGCCGTCGGGATAAACAATGCTGAAGTTGGACTTGTTGAGCAGGGGCAAACCCGCCATCTTGAAGAATGTGTTGGCATCTTTCTCGACGGTGGGATAACCAAAGGCTTCGACGATAACGATCGTCTGGCCCTTGCCGGTCAATCCCGCGGCATAAACGTCGTTGAGGCCCAAGGCGCTCTGGAGCTGCCCGGGCAGATAGTCGCAGTAAAGACCGTCCAGCGGGGAATATACGGTGCCGGTGTAGACGGCCGTCGGCAGAGCGGTTGTGCCCTGCAAGTCGAAGGTTGCCGGCGTTTGCAGGCAGTCTGTGGTGCTATACGCCGGGAACCCGGTAGCTTTGGCCTGCGTGTTGAGCGCCACTGGGGCATAGGGTTTATTGGTGTTGGGGTCAAGGGCGCGCGTGAAGAGCGGCTGCGCTTGGTGACTTTCCAGTCCGGCTACGGTTGAAACATAATTTCCCGCCTCACCGCTAAGCTGGGCGTTCTTCACGTTGGCGCGGAAGACTTTTCCGTCGTGCTGGAACTGGTGGATTTCTGTATTGAAGGCGCTCTCCACATTGGCGATGGTGCCGTGGGCGCGGATGGTGAAGCCGGCGGGGTCGGTGGACAGAATGGTCAGCCCGTGGCTCTCCAGTTCCTTGCGTACGGTTTGCTGCTGCGCTTTGGTGGGTGCGTACTTCGCCAGATCGGCTTTGGTCATCCATTTGTGATAGGTCGGCGAAGTGCGGTCGTAGAGTGCGTCGACCGCATTGTCGAAGGCGGCCTTGTCCTTGAGCTTGAGGTGGACGGTGATGTTGATTTCAGTCGATGGATCGGAAAGCCCGAGATCCTTGGAAAGTTGAATACCGGCAGGCACGTTATTTGCGATTGCCTGCGCGTAGGCGGAAGAGCCTCCCACAGCGAGGAGCGCGATCACTGAAGCAATGGTCAACATTCTCAACCAACTCTGAAACGTCATGATTTTCTCCTTAGGGTATTTGGATACAACCACAAGCGTAATCATGCGGAACCGAGAGTCCGGGAAACGATTTTTGTTCGAGGACGCTCACCCTCCACAGACGATGTATCCTGACGGTGTTCGCAACCAGGCTTACGCCATACAGGGACTTTAATTCATACACGAAATCTTCTCGTTTGTACAGCGCAAAAGCCTTGCTGCAAGCGCCTTTTGCTAAACTTCGAATCTCTTCACCATGGTCCGATTCGTCACCGCCGTGGGCGCGCGAATCAATGAAGTTCCGACTCGGCACACCAGAACCTAGTACCCTATTCCCATGTCCTTCCACTCTGGATTCGTCTGCATTCTCGGCCGGCCCAATGCGGGCAAGAGCACGTTGCTGAATGCGCTGGTTGGCGAGAAGCTGGCCATCATTTCGCCGAAGCCCCAGACCACGCGCAATCGCATTCTTGGCATCATCAATATCAATGCCCCGAAGCACAAAGGACGCGATGCCGGGCAGATCGTGCTCATTGACACACCGGGAGTCCATCAGTCCGGCTCGTCGCTTGGACGCAAGATGATGTCCGAGGTGCGCGAGGCGCTCGAAGGCTGCGAACTGATTTTGATGATTGTCGATGCCAAGAAGAAGTGGGACCGCGAAGACGGCTTCGTCCTCGGCCTGGCGAAAAAAGCGGGCACTCCGGTCTTTTTACTGCTCAACAAAATCGATTTGCTCGCCGACAAGAGCAAGCTGCTGCCGCTGATCGCAGAGTTTCAAACGCTGCACGAATTCAAGGAAATCGTCCCCATCTCCGCTCTCAAAAAAAGGGGACTCGATGAATTGCTGTCGTGCGTGTTGAAGGCGCTGCCCAACGGCCCGCGCTATTTTCCCGAGGACCAGATCACCGATCAGCCAGTGCGCTTCATGGCAGCGGAGTTGGTCCGCGAGCATGTTCTGATGCAGACGCATGAAGAAGTGCCGCACGCGGTCTCGGTGCTGATCGAGCAGTTCGAAGAGAGTCCGAGGCTGACCCGAATTGCGGCCGTGATTTTTTGCGAACGCGACGGGCAAAAGGCCATCCTGCTTGGCAAGGGCGGTCAGATGCTCAAGAAGATTGGGACCTCCGCCCGCCTCGACATCGAAAAGATGGTGGGGACAAAAGTTTTTCTGGAACTCTTCGTCAAGATCAAAGCCGGCTGGCGCGATTCGCGAACATTTGTAGACGAACTCGACTGGCGGCGTCAACTGCAGCAGATCGGCGGCCCGCCGGATGAGGAGTCGTAAAGACTCACGTAGAGACGCGGCTTGCCGCGTCTTTTGCCGCGGACTGAGACGGGGCAAGCCCCGTCTCTACACGGGTTTTTCCAGACGATTCAAATTAAGTTTGCATCTTAGTTGCTAAGACCATAGAATTTCTGAGCGCCTCCCTGCATCTCATTTAAGAGAAAGGCTGTAACCGAAGCCCACAGCCGATTATGGAAGATTGCCCCCCATCCTCCGAGCAGCATCCGCAGTCTTGTAACTTCGAGGCGGAGAAGCTGGAGTTCAAGCTCAGCGTGAAGCTGGCCGCCGACCGCGAGGCCGTCGATCCGGTTGTCCGCAGCGTGATGAAGGTGGTGCGGGAAATGAAATACGCTGCCGGACGCGACGACGACATCGAACTGGCGTTGACCGAAGCCCTGGCCAACGCCGTCGTGCATGGAGCGAATAGCGATCCCTCAAAAACGATCGAATGCGATGTGGCCGGCAACGAGAAACATGGCATCCTGATTGTGGTGCGCGATCCCGGCGCCGGTTTCGATCCCGCCAAGATTTCCGATCCCTGCCAGGGCGAGAACATCTACTCCAGCCACGGCCGCGGCATTTACCTGATCAATCGGTTGATGGACGAAGTCCAGTTTCACAAGAACGGGGCAGAAATTCACATGCGGAAGAAATAAGGTCTCAGGTGTCAGGTCTCAGGAAAACCTAGACATCGACTGTCGCTCGGTTTTCCTGACACCTGACACCTGCCTCACTCCTTTGCCGCGATCCCCAAAGTTTTCATCTTGCGATACAGGTGGCTGCGCTCGAGGCCGAGCGCTTCCGCGGCGCGGGTGATGTTGCCATGATTCTCATCCAGTTTTTTGAGAATATAGTCGCGCTCATAGGCCGCGCGCGCCTGGTGCAGCGTGGAGACGTCGCTCGCCGCCACTTTGTGGTTGCCCTCGCGGTGCACCAGCGGCGGCAGGTGCTTGCGCTCAAAGCGGAATGTGGTGGGATTCATGATCACGATGCGCTCGATCACATTGCGCAACTCGCGGACGTTCCCCGGCCAGGAATAGCGCATCAGGACGTCGATGGCATCGTCGGTGATTTCGCGGGGGCGGCTGCCGTAGGCGGAGGCGAACTCCTTCAGAAAGTGCCGCGCAAACAGCGGGATGTCTTCCTTGCGATCGCGCAGCGGTGGCACCACGAACGGAACCACGTTCAAGCGATAAAAAAGATCTTCGCGGAAATTTCCCTTGGCGATCTCTTCCTCCAAATCCTTATTAGTGGAAGCGATCACGCGCACGTCGACAGTTACGGGATCGTCGCTGCCCACGGGGACAAATCGCTGTTGCTCCAAGGTGCGCAAAACTTTGGATTGCGTCTTCAGACTCATGTCGCCGACTTCATCGAGAAATAAAGTTCCGCGATCGGCCTTCTGAAACTTGCCTTCCTTGTCGGCGGTCGCTCCGGGAAACGACGATTTGCGATGCCCAAACAGTTCGCTGTCGATGAGGTCCTCGGGAATCGCGGCGCAGTTGACCTCGACAAACATTTCATCTTTGCGCGGGCTTTGCATGTGGATGGCATGCGCGACCAATTCTTTGCCAGTGCCCGATTCGCCGTAGATGAGCACTCGTCCGTTGGCCGGCGCCATGAGCGCGATCTGCTGGCGCAAGGCCTTCATGGGAACGCTGTCGCCGACGATCACGCTCTTCGCTTGCAGTTGCTTGCGCAGGTCGAGATTTTCGTGGCGCAGCCGCCGCGCGTCGATGGCGTTTTTCACCAGGATGAGCGTCTTTTCGAGCGACAGCGGCTTTTCCGCGAAATCGTAGGCGCCGAGCTTGGTGGCGCGCACGGCCGTCTCGATGGTCCCGTGGCCCGAGATCATGATGACCTCCGGCGGATCGTCCATCTCGCGGATCTTCTCCAAGACTTCGAGGCCGTCGATGCCGGTAAGCCACACATCGAGCAGGACCAGGTCGAAGCTCGTCTTGCGCAGCAATTCGAGGCAGTCCTCGCCGCTCGGGCTGACGCTGGTTTTGTAGCCTTCGTCCTCGAGGATGCCCTGCAAGGATTCGCGGATACCGAGTTCGTCGTCGACGATGAGGATGTGGGCCATGGTTTAACTCAACAGATTTTTTCATCCTGAGCGAAGCGAAGGACCTGCTTTTCGCGGCAAACTGCAGATCCCTCGCTTTGCTCGGGATGACAATTTATAAAAGGTGTTACTCCTGCATCGCTCTGGATTCGACTTCACCAACGGCTCTTAACTCGCCGCCGGAGCTCCGATAATTTCCGTCGCTACGGGCAGCTCGATCACGAAGCGGCTGCCGAAGGGCTTGTTTTCTTCCACGCGAATGGAACCGCGATGGTCTTCCACAATTCTACCGACAATCGCCAGTCCCAGCCCGGTGCCGCGCTCCTTGGTCGAAAAGTAGGGCAGGAACAGCCGTTCTTTCACATCGCGCGAGACTCCCTGGCCGGTGTCGGAGACGACGAGTTCGACGGCGTCGCGGCTGGCCACCAGTGAAGTTGAAATAGTAATCTCTTTCAGGACCGCATCTTGCATCGCCTCCGCCGCGTTATCGACCAGGTTCGCCACGGCGCGCTTGATGGCTTCCGGGTCGGCCATGACGGGCGGCAGATCGTGCGCCAGTTCGGTGCGCACGCGAATGCCTTCCAGGCGTCCCTGGAACATGGCAAGCGCGCTTTCCACCAGCGTATTCAAGCTGGCGGGTTGAGGGCGGGAGGCGGGAAAACGCGCCAGGGCGGAGAATTCGTCCACCAGCGTGCGCACACTTTCGACGGCGGTGCGGATGGTCTCCGAGCAAGCGCGGACCACGTCGAGCGATGCGGCATCGGGGGCCGAGCTGCGCGACAAATGGCGATGAATGCGCTCGGCGGAAAGCGCGATCGGGGTCAGCGGGTTCTTGATCTCGTGCGCCACGCGCCGCGCCACCTCGCGCCAGGCGGCCTGTTTCTGCGCCCGCAGCAGGTCCGACAGGTCTTCGAACACGAGCACGTATCCCAATCCTTCGGCGGCGTGGCCGAGCGCGGAGACGGTCACGGCGACATTCAATTTAACTCGGGGCAGGTCAAGTTCCATGTTGGCCGCCGTCATGCCCATGCGGTCGGCACGGCGCAACAGGGGTTCCAGGTCGGCCAGCACATCGGCGGGCACAACATCGCGGAGCGGCTGGTTTACCAGCGTCGCCGGGCTCATGAACTCGCTGCGCTCCAGGAAAAACATGCGGGAGAAGGCGGCGTTCGCCAGGGTCACGCGGTGCGCCGCGTCGATGGAAATCACTCCGGTCGGAAGGCTTTCGAGCACGGTTTCGATGTAGCGGCGTCTTCGTTCGAGCGCCTTGTTGGCGGCGCCCAGGTCGCGGCTGGAAGCGTCGATCTGGCGGCGGTTGGATTCGAGCTGTTCCGCCATGCTGTTGAAAGAGTGCACCAGCTCGGCCAACTCATCGGTGGCGCGGATATCGACGCGGTAGTCGAGCTGACCTCTCGCGATGGCCGCCGTGCCCGCCGCCAGCGCCGCTACGGGACGGTTGACCAATTTCGAAAGCAGGAGCGCGAGCCAGGTGGAAGCGAACAGCACGACCACGGTGAGCAGCAGCAGAAATCCGATGTAAGTACGGCGGAACAGTTTTCTTTTTGCGGCCAGTTCGAGGTAACGCCGCTGGCTCTCCTGAAGCTGCTTGGCCGTTGCGGCGAATTTTGGCGGAAGAGGCATGGCAACAAGGACGACCACAGCGCCCTGCTGGAGCGGGGCCGCCGCGACCATATAGTCCGTTTGGCCCCACTGGAAATGAGGGTACTCTCCGTGCAGCGCCGATTGTACCGGGAAGCGGTCCTTCATGCCGGACCATTGCGTTGGCAGGTTCAGACTGGCGGCCGCGTTGCCGTTCACCAGGACCAGAACAAATCCGCCCTGCAGCGCCGGGATGTGTTCCCGGAGTTCTTCGTTGGCGGCGAAAAAATTCCTGCTGGCAAGCGCGCTTTGAAACTCGTCCGTCTGCGCGATGGATTGGGCCTCGGAGGCCGCGCGCTGGCCCGCATAATCGTAGAGCAGGGCCGACATGGCCGCGGTATCGGCGCGCACTTCCTCGACCGGCTGCGAGAACCATTTGTCGATAGAGCGGTTCATCAGCCCGTAGGAGAACCAGAACATGGCAATCACGGGCAAGAACGACAGCAGCAGGCTGACCACCACCAGGCGCGTGCGGAATTTCGATCCGGCAACACCTTGCCGGCGTTCCGCATAGAGCTTCAGCAGGTTGCGCCCGAGAACGATGGTCAGGGCCACGAAGGCAAGAAAAATCAGGCCGCTGAGCCCGACAAAAAACAGGACCTCTTGATTGCTGTCGGGGCTAATAAACTTCAGGTTGAACGAGCCTTGCATCACCACGGCCGCAAGCAGCAGAAAAGCCCCGATCCCGAGCGCGATCGCCGCCTTCCGGCGGCCGGAGGTCTTGGGTTCGTCGCGGATTGGATTGGGCGCGGGCAAGGAGACTCTGACTGCTCAACCATTATAGAGCGGGCATGGAGCGGTTCCGTGGAGGCGCTTGCGTGCCCGTCAAAGATCGCGCAAGTACAGGCGTGCCCGCTATCAATGCGGTTTGAATCCATTGCGCATCCAATTATGTCTTCTATAGAATTCTGTGTTATGCTATTCTATGCTATGCTACGCTATGGCGATCGTAACAGTTTTGAAAAGGAGAAACGATAAATGGGCAATGCCAACAGAATTCGGGAGTATGCCAAGGAAAAGTATGTTGCACCGGCACGGCAACGGAAACAGAGACGTTTTTCCATTAGAACGGGTGACGTTGTTCGTGAGCTAAAGCTGAATGGTCGTACCAATTCGGTCTGCAGCGCCCTGAAGACACACAAGTTTACCCAAAGCAACGACCTGAAGTTAGTGGACGCAAGTGGCCCCGTATCCGGACAAAGTACAACCGTCATATACACCTATGAATTTGTTGACGCCAAGCGGCCCTCCCCGCCGGCGGAGGATTCCTGGAAGCGATTGCGTGGCGCTTTGAAGGATGTTTTCGCTGGATTAGGCGGCGGTGAGGCCTATCTTCGAGCCGAGCGCGGCAACTTCTACCCGAAGAAGGAGGATAAGTGAGCCGAGTTTATTGGGACACAATGCTCTTCATCTATTGGCTGGAAGATCACCCACAGTACGCGCGAAGGGTTGACGCCATTCACTCGCGAATGGAACAGCGCCACGACCATCTGATTACGGGTGCCTTTACTTTCGGAGAGGTGCTCGCCGGGGCCTATCGCAAAGGCGCTCCGCAATTGGCGGACGAGTCGCGCCGCTTGTTGCGCCAGCTCGTGGCTGAGGTCGTGCCATTTACGCTCGAAACCGCCGACCGTTATGCGCAGATCCGAGGAACGGCTGGCATTACTCCGGCAGATGCGATACATTTGGCATCCGCTGCCCAGGCTGGCACCGACCTATTCTTAACCAACGACAAAAGGCTGGTTGGAAAAATCGTGCCCGGAATTCAATTCATCGCCTCCTTGGACACACAACTGTTGTAGCGGCGTCCTTCGTCGTCCGCCAGACTGAATTGCGAACGATTAGCGCCGCCCTAACTCAAATTCCTTCCGCAGCGCCTCGTAGGCGGGCTTGGCGCGATAGTTGCGATCGAATGGCAGCGCCGCGCCTTGCGTGTGCTTCGAGTGCGACCCGATCCAGGAATATTTGTCGTTGAATCCCCAGGTTTGGATGGCCGTGCAACCACGGTGAGCGAGGCAGGCCGCGGCAATCTGGCGATAGATATCCGCTTGCCGTTGCAGGTCTTGCGGGCTGGCGTTACCGTTGGCGTCGACGGGAAGGGCGACATCCATCTCGGTGATGTGGACCTGAACTCCCAGTGCCGTGAAGCGCTTGATATTTGCAGTTATGGACGCGATATCGGCGTGCAGGTTAGCCATCTGTGTCTGAGAAATGTGCATCTGCAATCCCACGCCATCGATGGGGATGCCGCGCTGGCGGAAATCGCGCACCATGGCGTAGATGGCGTCCGACTTGGGGTTCACAACCTCCGCTTCGGCTTCGTTGTAAAAGAGCAGAGCCTGCGGATCGGCTTCATGCGCCCAGCGGAAACATTGCTCGATATAGGCGTAGCCGTTTGGCGCCGCGCCGATGCCGGGCTGGTCTCGCCAGATGGTGCTGCGCAGTTCGCCCGGGTGCAACTCGTCGAAGGCTTCATTGACCACGTCCCACGCGAAGATCTTGCCCCGGTAATGCGCGACCACGGTCTTAATGTGCCTCTCAAGAATTTCAGCAAGCTCGGCGGAAGTGAATTTTCTTTCGGTGAGCCAGGTTGGATTTTGCCGGTGCCAGACCAGCGTGTGTCCGCGAACCTTCATGCCGTGCCGGGCCGCGAAATCGACGATCTCGTCGGCCTGAGAAAAATCGAAAGTCTGCGGCTGCGGATGGATGACTTCCCACTTGAGCGCGTCTTCGGGTTCCACCATGTTGAACTCGCGGGCGAGCGTGGACGCATAGGCCGCCTCGGAAAGTTGCGCCGGCCTAACTGCCGTGCCGATGAGCATTCCAGAGGCTTGTGCAGCCTCGCGCAACGATGGCTCTGGCGCAGCAACGCCAAATCCCAAACAAAAGGCTACGGTCGTCAAAACTGGAACCAGGGTTTGCCATTTCATGTGGTTACTCCCGCAGACTCACTTTGCCTGAGGAAGGAACTTCTGCAAAGGACATAGCTCACACTGCGGTTGTGACTTTAGGCAGTACGCCTTGCCGACGCCGACGATGAGGCCGTGCATCTCGTTGAACGCCTGCGCCAAGGGAGAGCGGGCCGATTCACTCGCGGCGGAAGGCGGATGCGAAGTGCCTCGCGGTCCGGACGGATGCTGGTTCACCGCCGAGACGCCGAGAGCGCCGAGGGACCCTTTTTGAGTTCTAGAAAAATCCGCAGGGCCTCCGGTGAGACAACCAGGCCCACTCGATATTGAATTTGACCTCGGATTTTCTCCGCGCCCTCGGCGTCTCGGCGATGAAAAGCCCTCCGCAGCGGGCGCCTCGCCCAGCGCCTGCTCGAACAGTTGTCGAATTTCATCGTAGCTGGCGCTGGCGGCGACGATCTGGTGCCGCTCCAGAATGCGCCGCGTGTAAGCGTCCACAACAAAGACCGAATGATTGCCGGCGTAGAGGAGAATCGAGTCGGCGGTTTCCGGGCCCACACCGTTGAGCGCGAGCAGTTCGTTGCGGAGTGCGGCGGTTGGCTGCGCGAACAGGCGCGTGAGCGACCCACCGTAACGATCGTCGAGAAAATCCACAAACGTTTTTAGGCGCTGCGCTTTCTGGCGGAAGTAACCGGAGGGGCGAAGCAGCCGCTCAAGCTGGGGCAGGGAAGCGCGGCGGATGCCGCGGAGGGTCAGAAGCCGCGCCTGGCGAAGGTTGGCGAGCGCCTTCTCGACGTTGGCCCACGCCGTGTTCTGCGTCAGATAGGCGCCAACGATCACCTCGAAGCGCGACTGCGCCGGCCACCAATGCTGGCGTCCCCAGGCGGAAAACAACGTTTCATAGTAAGCGCGGATCGCGTCGTGTTTGGCTTCGCTCATGGCGTGCGCAGGCGGGAATGCCAGCGTCACTATTGTAGGGCGTCGTTGGCCGCTGTTCGTCGTTCGCTATTCGCGATTTGCCCGGCGGACGCGGCGAACCGCAAACGACCATCGACTATCGACCGACGACGGCCTTCACACTGAAGAACATGGACTGCTGTGTGGTAGTCGCCCCCAATTGGTGCATTTCTGGCGGAAATACGCCAATAGCGGGTACAAGCCGCGCTGCTCGCGAAGTACAGGTACTTAAGTTACTTTTTCGGAACTCCGATTGGGGTGACAATTTGTGTCAGTGCGAGAGTGACCGCCCTGATCTCCCCGGAAATCAGCGGCTTCGCACTGACCCCGGACGTCGCGGGAATACAGGAGAGATATGTCTCAGCGGCTCGGTGACCTGCTCGTCAAAGAAAAGGTCATCACCCCAGAACAGTTGGAGCAAGCGACCAAGCTCCAGAAGGAAACCCACGCCCGGCTTGCCTCGGCGCTGGTGAAGTTGGGATTTCTTTCGGATGAGGATGTCACCAACTTTCTCTCGCGCCAGTACGGCGTGCCCGCCATCAATCTTTCTTATTTTGAAATCGATCCCGCCGTTGTCAAGCTGATTCCCTACGAGACCGCGAAACGCTACCAGATACTGCCGCTGAGCCGGGTCGGCGCTTCGCTCACCATCGCCATGGTGGACCCCACCAACGTGTTTGCGATGGACGACATCAAGTTCATGACCGGCTTCAACATCGAGCCGGTGGTGGCCTCGGAAAGCTCGATCGTCGAGGGCATCGACAAGGCCTACGGCGCTTCCAAGGAAGAAGAGCTCGAGTCGGTCATGCAATCGATGAGCGACCTCGGCGATGGCGCCGATGTCGAAGTGCAGACCGAAGCACAGGAAATGGAGCTCCGGGAACTGGAGAAGGCGGCCGACGAAGCTCCGATTGTCAAGCTGGTGAACATCGTGCTCACCGATGCGGTGAAGAAGGGCGCGAGCGACATACACATGGAACCGTACGAGAAGGAATTCCGCGTGCGGTTCCGCGTTGACGGAGTTCTGCAGTTGGTGATGAATCCGCCGCTGAAACTGCGGGACGCCATCATTTCGCGCCTCAAGATCATGGCCAAGCTCGACATCAGCGAAAAGCGGCTGCCGCAGGACGGCCGCATCATGTTGAAGATGCAGCTTGGCGGCAAGAAAAAGCAGCTCGATTTTCGCGTTTCCACGCTGCCCACGCTGTGGGGCGAAAAGATCGTGCTCCGCTTGCTCGACAAGGAGAACCTGCGCCTCGACATGACCAAGCTCGGCTTCGAGCCGGAGTCGCTGGTCAAATTCGAGAAGGCCATCCTCAAGCCCTACGGCATGGTGCTGGTGACGGGGCCGACGGGATCGGGCAAGACCAATACGCTCTACTCCTCGGTTGCGCGGCTGAACCAGCCCGATACCAACATCATGACCGCGGAAGACCCGGTTGAATTTCAACTGGGCGGCGTGAACCAGGTGCAGATGAAGGAGCAGATCGGGCTGAATTTTGCGGCGGCGCTGCGCGCCTTTTTGCGGCAGGACCCCAACATTATTCTGGTCGGCGAAATCCGCGACTTTGAAACCGCGGAAATCGCCATCAAGGCCGCGCTCACCGGCCACCTGGTCTTGTCCACGCTGCACACCAATGGCGCGCCGGAAACCATTACGCGCCTCATGAACATGGGCATCGAGCCGTTCCTGGTGGCGACATCGGTGCACTTGATCTGCGCCCAGCGTTTGGTGCGGCGGATCTGCAAGGACTGCGCCGAGCAAGTTGAAATGCCGGTGCAGGCCCTGATCGACGAAGGTTACACGCCCGAAGAGGCCAAGACGGTAAAAGTGATGAAGGGCAAAGGCTGCGCCACTTGCAACAAGACGGGCTATAAGGGCCGCACCGGATTGTATGAAGTGATGGAGGTCGACGACGAGATCCGGGAACTGGTGTTGGTCGGCGCGTCGGCGGTCGAACTGAAGAAAAAAGCGATTGAACGCGGCATGATCACCCTGCGCCGCAGCGGGTTGATCAAGGTCGCGGCAGGCTGGACCACGCTCGAAGAAGTGGCCCGCGAAACGATCCATTAAGGACCGTCGTTCGCCGCTCGCGAGAACGCTGCGCGCAGCGAAAAGCGAACAGCGAACGACGCGCAACTGATTTTGCAACAGGAAAGAAAGAAAGAAAACTATGGCACTCTCACTCAGCGATCTGCTCCGCCGCATGTTGGAGATGAATGGAAGCGATCTCCACATTACCACCAACTCGCCACCCCAAATCCGCGTGCATGGACATCTGGTGCCGCTCGATCTGCCGCAGTTGACGCCCGCCGAGACCAAGCAATTGGCCTACAGCGTGATGACCGATTCGCAGAAACACCGTTTCGAGGAAAGCCTCGAACTGGATTTCTCGTTCGGCCTGAAGGGACTGGCGCGCTTCCGCGCCAACATTTTCAACCAGCGCGGCGCTTCGGCTTGCGTCTTTCGTCTAATTCCGTTTGAGATCAAATCGTTCCACCAGTTGGGACTGCCTCCGATCGTCAGCAAGCTGTGCGATAAACCGCGCGGCCTGGTGTTGGTGACGGGGCCGACCGGTTCGGGCAAGTCGACCACGCTGGCGGCCATGATCGACAAGATCAATACCGAGCGCCACGAACACATCCTCACCATCGAGGACCCGATCGAGTTCGTGCACATGAACAAGAACTGCGTGGTCAACCAGCGCGAGTTGCATTCGGACACCAAAAGCTTTACCGACGCCCTGCGCGCCGCGCTGCGCGAAGATCCGGACGTGGTGCTGATCGGCGAAATGCGCGACCTCGAAACCATCGAGTCGGCGCTCCGCATCGCGGAAACCGGTCACCTCACCTTCGCCACCTTGCACACCAATTCGGCGTCTTCCACCATCAACCGCATCATCGACGTGTTCCCGTCGCACCAGCAGTCGCAGATCCGCGCCCAGCTTTCGCTGGTGCTGGAAGGCATCTTGTGTCAGGCCCTGCTGCCGCGCGGCGACGGCAAGGGACGAGCCATGTGCATGGAAGTGCTGGTGCCCAATGCGGCCGTGCGCAATCTGATCCGCGAAGACAAGGTCCATCAGGTCTATTCCGCCATGCAGTCGGGACAGGACAAGTTCGGCATGCAGACGTTCAACCAAGCGCTGGCCACCGCGTATTTCCAGAAGCAAATCACCATGGAAATGGCGTTGACGCGCTCCAGCAATCAAGACGAACTGCAGGAAATGATCGCGCGCGGCGCCAGCCTGGTGGGCCGCAACTCTACGGTCCCGCTGGCCAGGGGCGCTGCGCCTATGAAGCGGTGAAGTTAGGTCTTAGGTGTTAGGTGTTAGGTGTCAGGTTCAGATGTCAGGTGTTAGGCGCTTAGGCGTCAGGTCTTACGGTCTTCGGTGCCAGGTTTTCCTGAGACCTGAGACCTAAGACCTGACGCCTGGTACATAAGGAGATAGCAACCATGCCGGTTTTTACGTTTTCGGGCAAGACCGCTTCGGGCGAGAAGGTCCAGGGCGAACGCGTAGCCCCTAACAAGGACGGACTGGCCTCGCAACTGCGAAAGGAACGCATTACGCCGGGCCGTATCCGGGAGAAGGGCAAGGAATTTTCCCTGCCCACGTTTGGCAGCGGCAAGGTCAAGGTCAAGGACGTGGCGGTGTTCTTCCGCCAGTTCTCCGTCATGATCGACGCTGGCCTGCCGCTGGTGCAGTGCCTGGAGATTCTCGGCGCCAACCAGGAGAACCCCAGCTTTCAGAAAACGCTGCTCGGGGTGAGGACCACGGTCGAAGGGGGCTCCACGCTGGCCAACGCCATGCGCCAGTATCCGGCCGTCTTCGACGACCTGACGACCAACATGGTCGAGGCGGGCGAGACCGGCGGTATTCTCGACATCATCCTGCAGCGCATGGCGATCTACGTCGAAAAGGCGGTCAAGCTGCGTGCGGCCGTCAAATCGGCGTTGATCTACCCGGTGGCCGTCGTTTCCTTCGCCATGCTGATCGTGGCCGCGTTGCTCAAGTGGGTGGTGCCGATCTTCGCGAATCTGTTCGTCGGATTGGGAGTTGCGCTACCGCTGGCGACCCGCATTACCATCGGCCTCAGCGACTTCGTGGGTCATTTCTGGTGGTTCTTTATCGTGGCCATCGTTGCGGTCGTCGTCGGGATCAAACAGATCCGCAAGCACCCGCGTGGGCGCTATTACTTCGACGCCGCGCTGCTCAAGATGCCGATCATCGGCATTCTGCTGCGTAAGATCGCAGTGGCCCGTTTCACCCGGACCCTGGGCACGCTGATTACCTCCGGCGTTCCGATTCTCGAAGGCCTGGCCATCACCGCCCGCACCTCGGGCAACGCCGTGCTCGAAGAAGCGCTGATGAAGGTGCGCAAGGCCATCGAAGAAGGCCGCACCATCGTCGATCCCCTGCGCGAATGCGGTGTCTTCCCGAACATGGTGACCCAGATGATCGGCGTGGGCGAAGCCACCGGCGCCATGGACTCCATGCTGCAGAAGATCGCGGATTTTTACGAGGATGAAGTCGACTCCGCCACCAAAGACATGCTGGCCATGCTGGAACCGGTCATCATCATGATCCTCGGCATTTCCATCGGCGGCATCGTGATTTCTTTGTACATGCCGTTGTTCGCGATGATTTCAAAACTGGCGGGATAGAAAAGACAGCCGTCAGCCGTCAGCCATCAGCTAAACCCGAAACTTCGGGAGACGACGCTGACGGCGGAAGCCTGACGGCTGATGGCTGAAAGCTGACGGCTAATTTTATGCACTCCATCTCCGATGAGCGGAACTGGCTGACCTGGCTGGTGAAGGTCCGCATTCTGATTCTGCTGGTGCTGCTGGCCATCGAACTCGCCGTCATCCGTCTAACTCCCAGCCCGCTGCCCGTCCTGCCTTTTCTCACCGGGATGGTGCTGTGGTTCGTGCTCTCGTTGTTTTTCCTTTTTCTGGTTTCGGTGTGGAACGAGCACCGCCTGCAGGCAATTTTGCAGGTGCTGGCCGATCTGGCCATGGTCACGCTGGTCGTGCATCTCACCGGCGGCATCGACAGCTCGCTGAATTTTCTCTACCCGCTGGTCATCGTGGTCGCGTGCATGTTGCTGCCGCGGTCCTGGGGATATCTGAGCGCGGCCCTGGCTTTCATCCTGTTTGGGGCGGTCCTCGAGCTCGATTACTATTCGGTCATTCCCTCGTATGCCAGCTCGCATCCCAAACTGAAGGCGCTGCAGGTTGTGATCTTCGTCAACCTATTTGCCTACTTCGCCATCGCCTATCTGGCTGGCCTGCTGATGAGCAAGCTCCGCCAAGTGGATGTGCAATTGAAGGACACGAGCGGCGCGCTCGAAAACTTGCAGGCGCTCCACGAAAACATCGTGCAGTCCATGAGCGGCGGCGTGATCACGACCGGGCTCGACGGACGCATCACGCTGGTCAATCGCGCGGCCCAGCAACTGCTTGAGATTTCCGAAGCCGAGTTGAGCGGACGCTCCGTGGCCGGTCTGTTTCAGGACCCGCTGCCCCACTACGGCGTGGCCCGCAGCGATGCCGAAGTCCGCTACGTCGCCGGCAACGGTTTCCGCAAGACTTTTCGCGTGCTGGTTTCCGCGCTCAACGTGAGCGCGCGCGGCGGTCTGGGCTATGTGTATTCGTTCGACGACCTCACCGAGGTACGGCGGCTGGAGCGCGAAGTGCGCATGCAGGACCGCCTGGCCGCCGTGGGCCGCCTGGCCGCCGCCATCGCCCACGAAATCCGCAATCCCCTGACCTCCATCGCCGGTTCGGTCAGCATGTTGTCGGATGCGCCCACGTTGACTAGCGAGGAGCGGCACCTTTTGCAGATTGTGATCCGCGAGTCCGACCGCCTCAACAACATCGTCACCGATTTTCTGGCGTACTCGCGGGGCAAACAGTATCGCTTCGAGCGCGTGAATCTGGTGCCGTTGCTCGAGGACACTCTCACTTTGCTCGAACACCGCCTCACCTCCGAGAGCGCCGGCATCGGGATTGAGCGCAGCTTTCAGAAGCCCGAAGCCTGGGTGCTGGCCGATGGCGACAAACTTAAACAAGTCTTCTGGAATTTCTCGGAAAACGCGATGCGCGCGATGAAGGCCAAAGGTGGAACGCTGACCGTGAGCCTCGCCGAGCGCGGCCCCGACTGGGAAATAAACTTTGCCGACACCGGCCCGGGCATCCATCCGCAGCAGACGGAAAAAATCTTCGAGCCTTTCCAGTCGAACTTTGAGGGCGGGACCGGCCTCGGCCTGGCCATCGTGTACCAGATCGTGCAGGCGCACGAGGGCAAGGTATGGGCGCGTTCGGAACTGGGCAAGGGCACCAGCTTTGTGTTGCGGTTGCGGCGCATGGAACTTGAACAAGAGCCGGAACATGACGCCGTCCGTGAAACTTCCTCCGCATCCGAATCGTCCGGCGCGGCGCTGGCCGCAGCGGGAGCAGAAGGAGGTCCGCGTGGGTAACATTCTCGTCTGCGACGACGAGCGCTCCATCTGCGAACTGCTCGACATTGCCCTGCGCCGCGATGGCCATAAAGTCGAAACCGTCACCGGCGGCGAAGCGGCCAAGCGCAAAATCGACAGCGCATTATTCGACGTGATCGTGACCGACATCAAAATGCCCAACGTCGATGGGGTCGAAGTGCTGCGCCACGCGCACCAGATCTCGCCCGATTCCGCCGTCGTTTTGATGACCGCGGTCGACGATTACGAAGCCGCGGTGCAGGCGGTCAAGGCCGGCGGCGCGACCGATTACATCCGCAAAAGTCCCGGGCTGGTGGACGAGGTCAAACTCGCCATTGCCCGCGCCCTCACCAGGGTATCGCTCAGCCGCCAGAACTTTGCCCTGCGCCGCGACGCGGCCGCGCGCAACTCGCTCGACAATATTGTCGGCGCCAGTCCGGCGCTCGAACGCCTGAAGCAGACCATCCGCACCGTCGCCAGCACCGGTAGCACGATCCTGGTCTACGGCGAAAGCGGCACCGGCAAGGAACTGGTGGCGCGGGCCGTGCATACCTGCTCGCCGCGGGCCGCCGAAGCTTTTGTCTCGGTCAACTGCGGCGCGTTTCCCGAGACGCTGCTCGAAAGCGAACTCTTCGGCTACGTCAAAGGCGCCTTCACGGGAGCGAACCAGAACCGGCGAGGATTGTTCGAAGTCGCCGACCAGGGCACGATTTTTCTCGACGAGATCGCCGAGATGACCATGCCCATGCAAGTCAAATTGCTGCGCGTGCTGCAGGAACGCACGGTGCGTCCGGTGGGCGGCACCAGCGAAATTCCGGTGGATGTGCGCGTTATCGCCGCCACCAACCGCGATCTCGACCGGCAGGTTGCCGAGGGCACGTTCCGCGAGGACCTTTACTATCGGCTCAACGTCATTCCCATTCGTGTGCCGAGCTTGCGCGAGCGCCGCGAAGACGTTGCGCTGCTGGCCAACCACTTCCTGAAAAAATATACGCCCGGAGCGGGGAAGAGCATTCACGGCATCGAAGCGGCGGCGCTCGAAGTTCTCTCCAGCTACGATTGGCCGGGTAACGTGCGCCAACTGGAGAACACGATCGAACGGGCGGTGGCGCTCGAAACCACGAGCGAACTCCACGTCGAGTTGCCGGCGGAGCGTCCCAAAGCTCGCGCCGTGGCCGCCGGCGCGGAAACCGCAATAAGCATTGGTGCAGGCGCGGTCCTTCCCGAGGGCATGAACATGGAGGACTATGTGACGCAGATTGAGCGCTCGCTCTTGCAGTCCGCGCTCGGGCAAACCAACGGCGTGCAGGTCCGGGCCGCCGAGGTCCTAGGAATTTCCTACCGCTCTTTCCGGCACCTGATGAAGAAGTACGAACTGTAAGCCGGCAGCCGGCCCTCAGCCTTCCGGTAAAACGGAAAAGCGAAAGAAGTTTTCAGTTACTAACTCCCGTTCCCCGCCAACTGTTGTTGTTGCGCTGCGCGATCCGCACCTCTTCGAGTTTGGCGGTTGCAAACCAGTCCTCGACCTCTTCGCGGCAATGATAAAACGCCGTGGGCGCTACTAAGTGGTCAAACACATTCCAAAAATTCTCCGCGAAAGAGTAGCCGGAAATCGCGCAGAGATATTCCGCATACGGCAAATGTTCTTTCACCCATCGCAAACGAGGCCGGTCCTGGACTGGACGGTAGGCCAATTTCAATGCCAAGTACAGCGGGAGGGCCAGCAGGAACGACAGGCCACGGGTCGCGAATTTCGGTAGCCGCGAAGTGATGTGGATGCGAACGGGATCGACAAATCTCTCAATCCAAAGATTTCCCTCTTTGCCGTAGACCCAGATTGAGAGCCGCCCGCCAGGCTTGAGGTGTCCCGCTAACGCAAGAAATCCCCGCTTAGGGTCGGGAAGGTGGTGCAGCACGCCGATGCTATAAGCCAGATCGAATGGCTTGGCAAACGGCAGACGAAGGATGTCTGCCTGAACGATATGCACGTGAGGTAGATGGCGCGTATTCCGATAGGCTGCTTCAACGGCATCGGACAAATCGATCCCGACAACCTCGCGCGCCTGAAACTGGGCGGCCAGCACGCTGTGCCGCCCCTTGCCACAACCCGCGTCCAGCACCACTTGTCCGGCAAAGGAAGCTGGAGTCAGCGGTTTGACCCAATCGAGAAACTCTTCCCTGTCGGCATCGGTAAGCTCCGAATAATGCGTCCACTCATAGCCGAAAGCGTCCGCAGTGGCCTTTTGGGCTGGTGCCAACTCTGAAGGAAGAAAACGCGGAATACCCCGAACGATGGGGAAGGCCGCCTTGCAACCCAGACACATCAGTTCTCCCTCAACTACGCCAACTTCATCGGTACATTTCGAGCGCACATCGAAGCCAGCGTGGCACGCGGGGCATACTAAAAGAGGCAAAAGGTCCTTCTTCATGAAATGATTTCCTTTGTGCAATCGGCCATAGAGCTGTTATGAGGACATATTCCTTGCAGTTTGTGGCCGGCGGGCGAGTTATCGCCAATTGCAACCCTAAGCTTGAGCATTCGCAAAATCCAATAACATGCCAGACCGGCGGTAAGGTGCTTCAGTGTGTGTCCACTTATAATTCCGCCAAGCGAGTATATTCGCGCATCCAGCAATTCAAAACATTTTGCCATAAGATAAAAGATAAAGACGCAGAATAAATCCGCCGTCCGAGTGTAACTTGGCGGAAACAGAGTAACGATTGTCGCAACCGCGACAATGGGAAAGAACTGCACAAACAAGTAGAAACGAATATCGCCATGCCCTTGTAACTCTCCAAGATACCAATGCCTTACACTCGCGATTCCCAAGGCAATAAGAGGCAAGGTGAGTAAAAGTCCGATTCTTACAGAGATACGCTCCACAATTGCCGCACTGACAATCGATGCGAAAGAAACCGTCATGGGCAGAAGGTCCCAGATCAGACGGGAATTGCCGGGGGCCAGATGGTAGTAGGCAGATCCGGCGCCAGTCGCCGCGACGCCGGCAAAGAAAAAGAGGTAAGGTATTCGCTCGCAACCACGAGTGAAACTGGCATTGGCCGCTCTGCCCAACAGGAAGCATAGGCCCCAGACGCCGGTGAGTATAAACGGGAAATTGGAGAGTACATCAAAGCAATGCCGAATGTGGAAGATCGTGCGTTGGTCGGCGAAAATATGGTACCCCGGCCATAACGGAATACGTGGAGTAAAGTACAGCGTGCCGGAGGCGGCCAACCCCACGCCAGCCAGAATCCCCAAACGCACCGCGCGGCTCCGCATCCGCAACCACTGTACCATGGTTCAAGCCCTCACAAATCATGCTGGTCCCGTGCATTCAGCGCCAAAATAGTTTGACCTGGGTCAAGATTCACACTTTTCGCCGCAACAACCTTCCTACGGGACTGTAAGCGCCCAGCACGAGCCGGGAGTGTTGCCAGGAGTCATACGCGAGGATGCTTGCCCCACGCCAGTTACTTGAGCGATTTGGCGCATCGTCTCGGAGTGCGCCACACGAGTTTTGCCACCCACGCCGTCGCGCTACCGTACGCGATTATACATTCCAGTAGAACGACGTTCCATCGCGAGCGGCACAGACGATTCGAGGCCAAGAAAAGGTCCGTGTTAAATCGACGAACGAAGGATGCGTATGTCCAAGTCTCGGCAACGTCGAGAATACCCCGAGGTGAGCTTCTCGCTTCCCGTGCTGACTTTGGGGAGCGAAACACGGTACTATCGAATTTCCGCATGAAACTGCTTCTGCCCTTTACCGCCGCTTCCCGGAGTTCGTCATGGTTCCGGAATTGCGCATCGTTATTTATTGCGATGGGCCGGGCACACGCATGGTCATGCCCGGAAGTCCCTGGCCGTGCCTTGCGCGCGCTGGCGGCCGGAGTTCTGCCCGCGATGTTACTTCTGCGCTCGCCCCGCGAAGAAATTTACAACATCTTGTGGGCGCTCGTGTTCGGATTCGCCACGCTCAATATCTTGAGCCTCGGCGCGCGCCGTTTCGAGCAGGGCAAGACCGGCCTGAACTTTGGCGAGATCCTGGCCATCCTGGTTGTGCTGGTGTCGATCGTGCTGCTGGCATGGGAAATGCTCTACCTTTTCCACGTCCTGCCGATTCGCCTCACGCCGCGCTGACCCCGCGCTAACTTCGTTTGCGGTATCATCGCCTGTGGTGAAATATCTGTGGCGAAACGCGAATCCAATTTCGATGTGACCTGCCCCTGCTGTGGCGCGGTCATGAAAATCGACGCCGCCACGCGCAGCGTCATCGCCCACACCGCGCCCGTCAAGCCAAAAACCTTCAACGACATGGAAGAAGCGGCCCGCTCCATGAAAGAGCAGGACAGCCGTCGCGACTCGATCTTCCGCCAATCGGTGGAAGCGCAAAAGCACGCCTCCGAGCTGCTCGAGAAAAAATTTCAGGAGGCCATCAAGAAGGCCAAAGAAACCCCCGACACCGGAAAGCCCATCCGCGATTTCGATCTCGACTGATTACTCACTGCGTAGCCCACCGCTCAGTCGCACGTTCCCAAACATGCCACGCGCCATTGCTCCCGCCATTCGCCTCATTTACATTGGACAAGATGCCCACCACAGGCGAACGTTTCGAGCGGGCGGTCCAAATCATGGCGCGGTTGCGGGCTCCGGGCGGATGCCCGTGGGACCGCGAACAGACTTTCGACACCATCAAGCCCTTCACGCTGGAAGAGGCCTACGAAGTCCTCGAAGCCATCGACAATCGCGATTGGCCCGAGCTGACCGGCGAATTGGGCGACCTGCTCTTGCAGGTGCTCTTCTATTCGCAAATGGCGAGCGAGGCTGGCCACTTCTCGCTCAACGACGTGCTCGACCGGCTTTCCAATAAATTGGTCAACCGCCATCCCCATGTCTTTGGCGACGTGCAAGCCGACACTCCCGCCGAAGTGCTGCGCAACTGGGAGGCGCTGAAGGCTGAAGAAAAAAAGAAACGTCTAGTGGCGGATGGAGACAAAAAAGGGGAGCAGGCTGATGAAGCTGCCACCCGCCCCTTGCAAAAGGCGCAAGGAGCGGGGCATCCCGAGGATCCTGCCGATGTTCAGTCGGTGCTCGCCGGCGTGTCGTCGAAAATTCCCGCGCTCATGGAAGCCTATAAACTCAGCTCTCGCGCCGCCCATGTCGGCTTCGATTGGCCCGAGATGGATGGCCTCTTTACCAAGCTCGAAGAAGAGACGGCGGAGTTGCAAGCCGAGCTAAAAGCTTTGCCGGAGCCTCATTTCAACGCGCAATCGCTCGGGAAGGGAATTGCCGGGTCGGGAAAGCCGCACATCCCGCCCGATTTACGCGAGCGTTTGGAAGACGAAGTCGGCGACATGTTTTTCGTGCTGGTGAATATTGCGCGCTATCTGTCGCTCGATCCCGAGTCGGCGTTGCGCAAGACGAACCGCAAATTCAAGCGCCGCTTTCAATGGATGGAAGAGCGCCTGCGCGCGAGCGGCCGCGCGCCACAACAGGCGTCGATGGACGAATTGGAAACCCTATGGCAAGAAGCGAAGCAAAAGGAAAAACAAGCGTGACCGGGGCCGTCTCCACTACGACCTCCGGGAACGTAATCATTCGCAAATGCGAAGCGCTGGCCGAGATACAGGCCTGTTTTGCGCTCCAAAAAGAAGTATGGAAGTTCTCGGACGCGGAGTTGGTTCCAGTGCGCATGTTCGTGGTGGCCTCGAAAATCGGTGGCCAGGTGATTGGGGCTTTCGTTCATACTGTAGAGACGGGGCTTGCCCCGTCTCCACAAGACGGCCCCAAAAACGACGAAACGGGACTGATCGCTTTCGCGCTTGCGATTCCGGCAACGCGCAACGGCCACTGCTATCTCCACTCGCACATGCTCGCCGTCCGCCAGCAATATCGCAATCGCGGCCTCGGCCGCAGGATAAAGCTTTATCAGCGTGAAGACGCTTTGGCACGGGGTTTCGACTTGATGGAATGGACGTTCGATCCGCTGGAAATCAAGAACGCCTATTTGAATATCGAGAAGCTGGGCGCGATCGCGCGCCGCTACAACGTGAATCAGTATGGCATCACCTCCTCGCCGTTGCAGGGAGGTTTGCCCACCGACCGCTTGGTGGCGGAGTGGTGGATGAAGTCCAAGCGTGTCGAAGCGGTGCTGGCGGGCGCTCAGCCAGCGAAGTTCGATTGCCGCACCAGCATCGAAGTTCCAGCGGAAATCTACGATTGGAAGGCCGCCCCGGCGACCCGCGCGCAGGCGCTAGCCGTGCAGGCAAACAATCGCGACCGCTTCACCAGCGCGTTCGCCCAAGGACTAAGCGTCCTCGGCTACGAGCGCGACCCGCGCGGCAATGGCCGCTTACTGCTGGGTGAGTGGAACGAAGGCTGGCGGTATTAGGGATTGTCTACAGCGTATTTCAAAAATAGATTTTGGGTAGGGCACGGCTTCAGCCGTGCCGTTTAGAATCTAGGAAAATGCGGGCTTTAGCCCCTGAGGGATGTCCCTTCAGAGCTAAACGGTGTTTTTGAAACACGTATTAATCAAGTCCTAATTGACAAGACTGTTTGCTGTAAACTTTATCAATTTCCTTTCAATGCTGGGAGGTGCAGTTTGAGAACACTGTATGCAATCCTTACCGTGTTAGTAGCGCTGATATTTTTTTAGCCGGAACTCTTGGGTCTTTACATTTGTGGCCCTATCACAGAAGACGCAAGAAATGAACGAAGGGGCGACGGAATATTCTGAGACAGACCATAACTCATCATGAAAATCGAATCCATAACTCTCCGCGAAATCCACATGCCGCTCGTGCATTTTTTTGAAACGAGCTTTGGCCGTGTCGACAGCCGCCGCATCCTGCTGGTGAGCGTCGATTCCGAAGGCGTCCGCGGTTGGGGCGAATGCGTTGCCGGCGAAGGCCCGTTCTACGGCCCCGAATACACCGACACCGCCTGGCCCACGATCAAGAATTATCTGGCGCCGCTGCTGTTGCAAAACGAGTTGTCTTCCGGCCGCGATTGCCCCGCGCGCTTTGCCCGTGTCCGCGGCCATCGCATGGCCAAGGCCGCGCTCGAAAACGCGGTCTGGGACGCGGAGGCCCGCCAGCGCCAACAGCCGCTCTGGAAGCTCCTCGGAGGCACGCGCCGCGAGATCCCTTGCGGCGTATCCATCGGCATTCAAGACACGCCCGAACAACTTTTGCAAAAAATCGACACCGAGCTGTCAGCGGGATACCGCCGCATCAAAATTAAAGTCAAGCCGGGATGGGACCTGAATGTGCTGGAAAAAATCCGCGCCCGCTGGGCCGACATCGTTCTCAGCGTGGATGCGAATTCCGCCTACACGCTCGACCAGGTCGAGCACCTGCGTCAATTCGATGCCTTCAACCTGCTCATGATCGAGCAGCCCTTGTGGAACGACGAAATCTATCTTCATGCCCGTCTGCAAAGAGCGATCCAGACCGCGATCTGCCTCGATGAATCGATTCTGAATGCTCGCGACGCCGATTTTGCCCTCGAAACCGCCGCCTGCCGCATTATCAATATCAAAGTTGGCCGCGTTGGCGGCTTCACCGAGGCGAAAAAAATCCACGATGTCGCCGTTCGCTACAACTTTCCAGTGTGGTGTGGAGGAATGCTGGAATCGGGCGTTGGCCGCGCCCACAACATCGCGTTGTCAACGTTGGAAAATTTTCGCCTGCCCGGAGACGTCTCGGCCTCGAAGCGCTATTGGACAGAAGACATCGTCGATCCCGAGGTCGAAGTGCGCGCCGATGGCATGATCCCGATCGGCGACGCGCCCGGATCCGGCTATCAGGTGCGCGAAGACCTGGTGCGGAAGTTCACCGTCCGCGAAGAAACCTTCCGCTCCGGGAAATAAAAGGCGCCGGATTTTCCCGTAGAGACGCGGCTTGCCGCGTCCCCTGTCGCGCGTGAGGCAAAGCAAGCCCCGTCCCAACACGAGTTCGTTATTTGTGCGCGAGCTTCGTGCCCGCAAGATTCTCGGCCCCCGCAAATTCTTCCTTCTTCAGCATTTCCAGCGCCTGCGCGAACGTCAAGTCCGAGGGAACGCGTTTGAATCCGCTGAAAGTCTCCGTCGAACTGACGGAGAGGTCCTTCACCAGCAGAATTTTTCCCGTGAAGTTCAAGCTCATACTTGTAATTTCCCAGAGATTGTTGCCGATCTCCTCCTGCTGCACCGTGAACCGGCCGCCGCGGTCGAGGTGTCCAAGAATGCCCCACCCAAAGCCGACTTCCTTGACCAGCGTGCCGTCGATGCTGGCCAGGCGGCAACGCGCCGCGTCCACCAGTACATAGCCCTCCATGCCCGTCAAGATCTCCTCCACGCGCGACGGCGGCGCGTAGCGCGGATTCGGCCGGAACTTCAATTTCACCAGTGTGGCGCCCGCCCGGCCCATGCCTTCCGAACTCTGCGCTTCTCCCGCGTATTCGTACAGAAAAGCGTCGGGCAGCGCCCGCACGATGCGCTCGGTGCGCTCGGCGTTTTCGCGTTCCTGATGGCGCTTCTTTTGCAGTTCTTCGGGATGGTTCACAAACCGCTCAACGCGCGCCTCTTCCGCCTGCCGTTGTTCGGCAGTCAGAGCTTTGCCGTTGTAGGCGACCACCAGTCCGGCAGTCGCTTGCTTCGTCTCGACATAGATCCTTGTGGTCGATCCCTTGGGCGTGGTCTTGGTGCCGTGAAACATAAAACGGGCGTTCTCGTCGCTCGCCGCTCGAATTTCGTTCTGCACCGCCTTGCGCACCAATTCCGCTGGATCGCGATACGCGGAAACCGCCGCAGACTGTACCGCAAAACTAGCCGTGGTGAGCGCCAGTATCCACGCGCCGGCCCGCGCGACGCGGCAATTATCAAAGTTGCGCAACATTAGATTGACCACCGCCATAATGCGATTGAGCGCGTTGCGCCCGATACGACGATGGTAGCAAACCACGCGCCGCCGCGGGGCCGCGCTTCTGCCCGCTGCCATAAGTTTCTGAGGAAGAATGTCTTCAGCCCACCCCGTCAAACCGCAACCGCGCCCAATGATTTACAATCGGTTCATTCGCGGCGACCAGAGCGCGAAAATATGGAGGTCTAGCATGGATACTCCGCAGACCGGAGAGTTTGCCCATATCGGCAAGTCGGTCGTCATCAAGGGAGAGCTCTCAGGCTCCGAAGACTTGTATGTCGATGGCAACGTCGAAGGCAAAATTGAGCTGCGCAACCACAGCCTGACCGTCGGGGCCAACGGAAATGTCAAAGCCGACGTCAGCGCCAAGTCCGTGGTGATTCAGGGTAAGTTGTGTGGGACCGTGATCGCCTCCGATCGCGTCGAGCTGCGCAAGACGGCAGTGGTCACCGGCGACGTGACCACGCAGCGCATCGCCATTGAAGAGGGGGCCTTCCTCAAAGGCAAGGTCGATGTCGAGAAAGAGTCCGGGAAGGCGGCCGCGCCCTCGTCTTCGTAAGAAAGGGCGCGCCGCTTGCGCCATAGGCAGCGCGGTTCGCCGATTGCGCGGATCATCGGCTGCGCAGATCGCAAATCACTGATCACAGATAAATGATCGATGGCATCTGTTTCCGACAACGTAATGAAATTCTTTCGCCGCTCTTCGAGTCAGACTGCGGGCGAGCCCGCATTGCGCAGGTCGTCCCGCCGATCAAGCGGCATGGGCGAGATTTCGCGCCTGCTGAATTCGCAGGAAGGGTTGTGCGTGCTCGACATGGGCTCGACCTCGGCCAACAACATCCGCTTTTTCACCGGCAAGGGACACAAGAATTACAGCGAAGATTTGTTGTTTTCTTCGCTCGACCCCGCGCTGCGCATCCAGGATAGGGAGGGCAACTCCGTTCTCGACAGCAAGAAGTTTCTCGAAGAGAACCTCGTCTATCCGAACGCGCACTTCGACATTGTGCTCTGCTGGAACCTGCCCGATTACATGGAAGAGGGCCTGGTCAAGCCAACCATCGACCGTCTTTGGTCGGTGATGAAGCCCGGCGGATACCTGCTGGCCTTCTTTCACACGCGCGACGCCGGCCCCGACTCCATCTGCTATCGCTATCATGTCACCGACAGCGACATGCTGGACATGCAAGAAGTGAAGTTCGCCGCGCCCGGCCGTCCCGCGTCCGAGAAGCAATCCCCGCGCCTGCAACGCGTCTTCAACAACCGTCACATCGAAAACCTCTTCCGCGATTTCGCCTCCATCAAGTTTTTCCTGGCCCGCGACGCCATACGCGAAGTCCTCGTCGTCCGCTGAGACCCGCTTGTGTGGTGACGGGGCTCTGCCCCGTCCAAGATTGCGTAGGGGCGGACGCCCTCGTCCGCCCAAGGTTGTGTAGGGCGGACACTCTTGTCCGCCCCAGCCGAGCGCAGCTCGGCAATTGCCAGCGATCACAGCAACTCTGAAATTTCCTTGGCGAGTACTGGTCGTTTCACTGTTTGGACATGCAGGCTGGACAAGTCTTCACATGCGCCAGACGCGCCTTGTGAGCTTGTTGATACGCTTCCATCTCTTTTTTCTGGTGCTTCCGCTTCGCCTTCTCGGAGAGTTTCGTGCGGTACAAAAAAGAAGTCCACGCCGCGTGTGCGCGCTCTTCACGCTCTTTGAGCTCTTTGTAGGCGGCGCAATCTGACTCAGCCATGGCTCGATGATAGTCGAAAGACGCTTCTGCCACGCAATACACATCGCGAAGATACAGCGGAAACTGCTCTTGGCCTTTGACTTTTAGCAAAGAGCGAAGAGCTAAAAGTGAGAAGCGAAAAGCTAAAAGCGATTTTCGCCCATTCCTGTTTTCCGCCATCTCTTGCTAAACTGTAGAGTCAGGCATCGGTTCCGCGCGACGTTTTCCCGCCAACCCCGCCAGGTCCGGAAGGAAGCAACGGTAACGGGCTCTTTCGTGTGCAGTGGTTCGCCGGTGCCTGACTTTATTTCTTTGACGCATTTCTCGCTTTGCTGTTGCGGGAAGGTATGAACGGGAAGGGCACGAGTTTACTCGTGCCGCTTCGAGCTATAACGGATAGCGGCTTTAGCCGCTGGGGGCGCGTACTCTACACCATCACGCGAACCGCTCTAACGCTGCGTTCTACCCTGACTTTGAATATTTCATCATGACCAAGCGCCTCTACTACGACAGTTCCGAAATTCACGAATTCGATTCCATTGTCGAATACGTCACGCCTGCTTCGCCCGATCACCCGCGCCCCACCGTCATTCTGCGCGAAACCGCCTTCTATCCCACCAGTGGCGGCCAGCTCCACGACACCGGATGGCTCACGCTCGTCGGGGACAATGAAAGCGCCGCTCGCCTCCAAGTCACCGAAGTTGCCGATGCCGAAGACGGCAGGATCGTCCACTACCTCGAAGTGCCCGCGAAGTTGCCCCTGGCAGGCGACAAAGTCCACGCCAGCGTCGATCCCGAACGCCGTCGCGATCACATGCAGCAACATTCCGGCCAGCACGTTCTCTCGGCAGCGTTTGTCGAGCTTTACCAGATGCCGACCGTCTCTTTCCACATGGGAACGAATGAAGCCTATTGCTCGATCGATCTGGCCACGCCGTCGGTAAGTTCCGAGCAGATTGTCGCCGCCGAGAAGCTCGCCAACAAAATCGTGTTTGAGGATCGTCCCGTGCGCGTCCGCAATGTTTCGCGCGCCGAAGCGGAGACGTTCGGCCTGCGCAAACTCCCTCCGGCCGAGCGCGACGATCTGCGCCTCATCGAGATCGCCGATTTCGATCTCTCCGCGTGCGGCGGAACGCACGTCGGCTCGACCGGCCAGATCGGCTCGATTCTCCTGCGCAAAATCGAAAAGGTTCGGCAGGGAACTCGCGTCGAATTTGTCTGCGGCAATCGCGCCGTCCGCATGGCGCGCCGCGACTACAGCGCCCTCAACGAGGCCGCCGCGCTCTTCTCGGCGCAGCTCTGGGATGTGCCCAATCAAATCCGCAAGAGCGCCGACGAGAGCAAGCTGGCGCGCAAGCAAAAAGACGATGCGCTCGATCAACTCGCCGAACTCATGGCGGCGTCCGCTCTCGAACGTCAACCCGAGATCAACGGACGAAAAGTAATTGTGCGCGCATTTTCCGATCGCGACATCGCCTTCGCCAAACTGTTTGCCCAAAAAGTGACCCGAGCGGCGACGCCCGCCATAGCGCTCGTCGCGAGCGCGGTCGATCCACCGGGCCTGGTTTTCGCGCAGACTCCCGGCGGCGCGCCCGCCGTCGCAGCCGATATGGGCGCGTTGCTCAAGCAAGTCTTGTCGTCCGTCGGAGGCCGCGGCGGTGGCAGCCGCGATTTTGCCCAGGGCGGAGTTCCGTCCGGCTCGTTTGTCGACGTCGAGCGGCTTTTGCGCCACGCAGCGGTTACAATCGGAGCCTGATCCCAAGCGCCGTCTTACGGGAAGAATTCATTTCATGCTCGAACCGCGGCTCATTCTCGTCAATCTCCTCATCAAGCTGGGCGTGGCCGCGGCCGTGTCCAGCGCGCTCGTGCGCTCCAAGGAATTCAAGGACCTCATCTTCCGCGAGCGCCGCGAGACCCGCCACAAAATTTATCTGGCGCTGTGGATGGCCATCCCCATCGCACTCGGCGTCTATATACGTTTCGTTGCCAAAAGTTTTCTCGCCGGCGACCTCTCGCTCGAAACCGTCCTGCTCCTCGGCGTCATCGGCGGCCGCTTGTCGGGAGGCGTCGGCGGGGCCCTCATATCGCTGCCCGCTGCCTTGCACGGCGAATGGGCCAGCCTGCCCTTGAATGTGTTTGCCGGAATCGTTGCCGGCCAGTTGCGCCGCTTCGCGCCCGAAGAGGAAGACATCTGGTCGTTCTCGCCCTTCATCGACCTCAGCCTCTACCGCTGGATCCGCCGCAATCTTCCGCGCCCGCGCGTCTTCGATTGGCAGGTCGCTTTTCTGGGCACCATCGTCGGCTTGCGTTTTCTTCAGACCGAAATCTGGCGCTTCTGGCCCAGCTCCATCTTCAGCCTCGAAAGCCCCGGCCTGTGGACGAGGAACGCCCATGCAACTCTCAACGGTTATTTGGTCGAGAGCGCCATCTACCTGATGGTGGTCATGGTGGTAGGCACCGAACTGAAAATTTTCAACGGCGTCCGCATCCAAATCAAGCTCGAAGAGCAGGAGCGCCTCCTGCTGCAAGCGCGCATGGCCGCGCTTCAAAACCAGATCAATCCCCACTTCCTCTTCAACACGCTGAATTCCATTTCGTCGCTCGTGCGCTTCGATCCCGACACTGCCCGCGAGATGGTCCTCAAACTTGCCACCATCCTTCGCCGCCTGCTCAACAGCACCGATTCCTTCGTCCCGCTGCGCGAGGAAGTCGAATTCATCGACAATTACCTCGACATCGAAGTCGTCCGCTTCGGCCGCGACAAACTCAAAGTCGCCAAGGATCTCGATCCCTCATCCCTCGAAGCCATGGTCCCCAGCATGTTGCTCCAGCCCCTGGTCGAAAACTGCATCAAGCACGGACTCGCCCCCAAAGTCGAAGGCGGCAGCATCACCCTGCGCAGCCGCGTCATCAAATCGCGGCTCGTTGTCGAAGTCGAAGACGACGGCGTCGGCATGGCCTCGCTCCCGCCGCACGCGCCAGCCGCCAGCTTCGCCGGCATGGGCATCGGCATGGCCAACATCGCCGAGCGCCTCAAAGTCCTCTACGGCGACGCCGCCAAAATGATGATCGAAAACCGCGAAGGCGGCGGCACGCTGGTCCGCTTGCGCCTGCCCATCCTCCCCAATCCCGAAGAACTCATGACGCTCTCGACCCCACAGTCGAAATAAAAATGCCATCGTGTTGGCTTTGAATTGAATTTATTTTGAAAGGGCGTGGCTCGTGTGGTGACGGGGCTCCGCCCCGTCCGCCCAGTCGAACTGAACGAATATCTCACCAAGCCCCGCCTTCCTCTGTGCACCCCCGTGTACCCCGTGGTTCAAGCTTCTTGTTGGCGCCTATTAGCAGACTCTCTACGCCGCTTGCGCCAGCACCTTCCGATAAAAGTTTTCGTAAAGCGGAATAATCTTGCTGGCGCAGAACCTTTCCTGCGCCGCGGCCCGCGCCCGTTTCCCCATCGCCCGCAAAGCCGCCTCATCGCCCAATATCTCGATCGCGTAACGCGCCATCGTCTCCACATCGCCGAGATCGGCCAAAAATCCCGTCACTCCGTGATCGATCAATTCCGGAACGCCTCCCGTGCGCGTCGCCACAGGGACCACCTCGCACGCCATCCCTTCCAGCGCCGCCAGTCCAAACGTTTCCAGCTCGCTCGGCATCAACAACACATCCGAAATCGCCAGCTTCTCCCGTATCTGGTCCTGCTTCCCCAAAAACAGTACGTGCTCGTGGATGCCTTTCTGCACCGCCAGCCACTCCGCCTGCGAACGGTCCGGCCCATCGCCAATCAGCAGCAGCTTCGACGGTACCTTCTTCCTCACGCGGTCGAAAATTTCGATTACATCCAATACCCGCTTCACCGGCCGAAAATTCGACAAATGCACCAGCAGCCGCTCGTCGTTCGCGACATACTCGCTGCGCTGCTCCAGCCATTCCGGTTTGCGCAGATACTCGTCGCAATTCACAAAATTCGGAATCACCTCGATGTGGTTCTTCACGTCGAAAACCCTCTGCGTCCGCGTCCGCAAATATTGCGAGATCGCCGTCACCCCGTCGCTCTGTTCGATGGAGAACCGCGTAATCGGAAGATACGACCGGTCCAGCCCGACCAGCGTGATGTCCGTCCCGTGCAGCGTCGTCACAAACGGCAAATGCCGCCGCGGAGGCGTCGCCGCCAGCATCTGCTTGGCCAGCATCGCGCTCACCGAGTGCGGAATCGCATAATGCACGTGCAGCAAATCCAGCTCGTAAAGCTGCGACACTTCCGCCATCCGCGTCGCCAGCGCCAAATCGTATGGCGGATATTCAAACAGCGGATATCTCGTGACCTCGACCTCGTGATAATGAATGTTAGGTTCCGGCCCCGTCAGCCGGATCGGCTGCGAATAAGAAATGAAATGGATCTCATGCCCCCGCCGCGCCAGCTCCAGCCCCAGTTCGGTCGCCACCACCCCGCTCCCGCCATAAGTCGGATAACAAGTGATCCCAATCTTCATGCGCTTTTCCCGTTCGGTTACAAAGATACCATCATTGGAATTAGATTCGCCGGAATGTCCAGAGATGCACGCGGAGTTTCGGGGTGCCCCACCCTTGTCGCCGGGGTGCCCCACCCTTGTCGCGTTTTTTGCGACAGGGTGGGGAGTTTGACTTCCTGTCCTTACCATTCATCCTCCCTCCTGTCATCCTGAGCGCAGCGAGGGATCTGTATTTCTGCAAGGTGCCCCAGAGCCTGCCCTGAGCTTGTCGAAGGGTTCGCGACCGTCTTTTGGGCGCTAACCTGGGAGGAGGACTCGCATCGTAACTAACTGTGAAAATGCTGAACATTCCCGCCGGTTGAATATTCCCACCATGATCCATCCCCGCCCTTCGCTTCGCGATAGGGTGGGCCACCCGCTATCGAAAATGCATAGACAAGGCGGGAAACACTTGTGTAGTATCGCTATCTAGCTGCGCGGAGGTCTGCGGCTGACGCTTCCGCGGGGTAGGAGTTTCGATCATGTTACTATCATCCACGCGATTTGGGCAGAGAATAATTTACCAGCAGTTCCTACAACCATTGTATTTGCTTGGAAACCGGAGTGCGCGGCGAAGCACTGGGCCCCAAGGCTCCGGCAGCTTCGGCCTTCCCCATGCCGCTGAAGCTCGCTGCCCTCGGCGCAATCGTCAATCCGCAACCGCGCTATTGGCCAGCCTGGCGCTAATGGTTGCGGCGTTCGTTGGCGCGTCCGGACGCGGATTGAGCCAGGAGGTCGCCTCGACGGAGGCGACAGAGCGCCGCCTGGTTGGCTACTTGCCCAACTACGAAGGCAGCTATGCGGACTTTGCCAAGACCCTCGACTTCACCAGAATGACGCATCTGAACCTGTTTGACGCCTTTCCGCCGAGGTGCCGCCACCACCACTGCACGGCAAAGAGCAATATGACCTTCTCCCTCGGCCAGAGCGATGCCGAGATCGATGCGCTGGTCGCGGCCGCACACGAGGCCGGAGTCAAGGTGCTGGTCACCATCTGTAACGGCGACAACAATAACTATCCCGTCCTCTCGCAGTTTTACAAAGCCGGCCTTTCGTCGCAACTGGCCGCCTCGCTAGACAGTTTTGTGTCTGCGCACAATCTCGACGGCGTGGATGTGGACGTGGAGACGCCCAACGAGATGGGCGATCCTTATGACACCTTCATGGCCGCGCTGATCGACAAGCTGCATCCGGAGGGAAAGATCCTCACAGCCGCCGTAGCGGAGTGGATTCAGTCGCAGAACGTCATGACGCTCGCCACACTGCACGCCTTCGACTTTATCAACGTGATGGTCTACTCGGATCTCTCCGACGCGAAGAGTGGCATGGCGTATTTTTCGTCGCTCGACGAGCCCGCCCGCAAGATGACGCTGGGCGTACCCTTCTTCGGCTGCAACGCCAGCGGCTCAATCTGCGAAAATTACTCGACGATACTTGCGGCCTATCCCAACGCCTGGAAGATGGATGAGGTCAGCGGCGGCGATCTGGACGGCGGCGTTGCACTTTATTACGTGGGCGAAGCCACCATGGCCAAGGAAACGAAGGTAGGCAAGCATTACGGTGGGGTGATGATTTGGGAGCTGGCGGAAGACGCCTCTGGGCCGCATTCGCTGCTGGCTGTGATTCGGAATAAGTTGTAGGCGGCGCCGGAACTCCCGGTCTTTTTGCACGCGGTGTTTCGGGGTGCCCCGCCCTTGTCGCGTTTTTTGCGACAGGGTGGGGGTTTTGACTTCCTGTCCTTACCATTAATCCTCCCTCCTGTCGTCCTGAGCGCAGCGAAGGTTCTACGTATTTGAATTCTCTATGCATCCTGACTTACTCCCGCTCAGAATGACTGTACATACTTATGTCCCGTATTTATGGACACAACACCAGGTCTTCATTGTTGCCAAAGCATAAGGCATCTCATATCATTTCCGCATGAAGGCTGCGCTTGCGTTCTTCCTCTTACTCCTCTGCGTTCTTCCTGTGTTTGCGCAGGACGTTCCGTCCGATTCGTCCCGCTGTCTTCCGCGGAAGCCCGGGCCGTTCCCGTTCATGCGTGAGGGGCGTCCCGAGACGGATGAGTATCTCTATCCCCGGTATTTTCGATACGTCAAAGAGTGGGACGAGTGTTTCGCCGACAATAAATGGCCGGCGTCGACCGTAGACCAATTCCCCCACCCGTTTCCCGCTGGCCTGAGCGCCGATCAACGCAAAATCCTGACCGTGACCGCCCGCGATTGGGAGCCGGCGCCGCCCGAATCCAATTGGCGCGTGGCGGAGCCCGGCTCCGAGATTGAGCCGCGTCCTATGGGGGTAACGACTTGGGTCGAGATGCAGGAATTGACACAACAGAGGTGGAAAGATGCCGAGGAAACGGACAAAAGAGCCAAGCTCGTTGCCTCCGGGCTCGAAAAGCTTCGAGCGCGATTGAGCGAGTCTTCTTTTCGCGCGCTCGACGACTATGTCCACCAGCTATACCATGCCACTCCAGGGCGGCTGGTGCGGCAGCCCTTGCCCGAGACCGCCATGGTTACCAGGTACCTGCATACCATCGCCATGATGGACAAGTTCGCGGCCAATGGCGGCGACGACGGCTTGGCAGCCGCCAACGCGCGCGCCGAGGAGCAGGCCGCTTGCGGCTTGACCGACAAGGAACAAGCGATCTTGCAGCAGGTGGCCGACGATCTTCAAAAGGAACTCTCCGAGCGCCAACCTGTGACGTTGCCCTCCACCACTTTTGGCGGCATGAGCCCTCCGTCGAATACCGATCGGCCGGAGCGGCCGGAATTCGGGCGGCAAAGAAAGGAAAGCATCGATTCCCACATTGCGCAACTCCGTTCGGCTCTCGGTGATGCCGGCTTCGAAAAAATCGAAAACCGCGTGCGTGTGATGTATCAGTTCGATGGACGGCCGCGAGTCGTTCCCGTAGACGCAAAATAAAGCCGGGTGCCCCACTCATTCGCGTTTTTTGCGACAGGGTGGGGGTTTTGACTTCCTGTCTTTACCATTCATCCTCCCTCCTGTCATCCTGAGCGCAGCGAGGGATCTGTAGTTTACGCCGCTGAACCCGAGCCTCGGGGTGCCCCGCTCCTTGCGTACTTTGCAAGGGGCGGGTGATGGGCGGGTCCGTCGCGGGGGCTTAACGCCGAAATTATTGTTTTGGTTCCTTTTTCAACCCCCACGGGATTTGTCAACAACTGGCGCGGTTCATGGTTTCGGAGGGTACAGGCCTGCCTGCTTTAACACCGACAGCATGTTCCACGCGTTCCACTCCTCAGAAATCTTCCCTGTCTTAAAGCGGAACCGTCAGCTAGCCTTCGTTCACCCGGCAGCGCGTGATCTTGCCCTGGCGGAAACCATCCAGGCAACGGTTGCAGGAAATGCAGTCTGCATTCGGGTCGCCTTTGCGCTCTTGCCAGCGGGCGGGAAGGTCGGGCTCACGAATGAGGGGCCGCGCCATGGCGACGAAATCCGGCGGGCCCGCCTGGAGAATCTGTTCCAGCCGGTCGACGTTGCGGTTGCCGCCGGTCAGGATCACCGGCACCTGGACGCGCAGTTTCTGCGCATATTTGAGGAAGTAGGATTCCCCTTCGGCTTTGCTGACCGGTCCAATCACGTCGATGGCCGCCACGCCGGCCTTTTCCACCTGGGCGGCCACAGCGGGAAAAGTGTCGATGTTCGTTCCACCCTCCACGGCATCATCGCAGTTGAGCTTGGCCAGGATGGGGAAATCGCCTCCCACCAGTTTTCGGGCTTTGGAGATAATATTGGCGATGACGCGGACGCGGTTCTCCAGGCTTCCCCCAAAGCGGTCGGTGCGCATATTGGTATAGGGAGAAAGAAACGAGCCGAGTAGGTATCCGGCGGCGTAGATTTCCACGCCGTCGAAACCAGCGGTTTTGGCGCGGCGAATGGCTTGCGCAAATTGCCCGGTCATCTCTTCGACTTCCTCAGTGGTCATGGCGCGCGGCTGTCTTTTCCAGGAGGGAAGTGGCTTAGCCGACGCTGCGATGGGGTCGGCCAAATCGCCCACTGGCGCGGTGTGGGTGATCTGCGCCAACACCTTGGAGCCGTTGCGAGCGCTGTGGACCGCCTCGGCGATCCGGCGGAGGGAGGGAATGAAGCGGTCGTCATAGATGCATGTTTGCAGTTCGGTGTAGCGGCCGCCAGCCATGGCGGCCATGTTGCCGGTGATGATAAGCCCGGCACCGCCCTGGCCGAGAGCGCGATAGATCGCGATTCCGTCATCGGTCATGACGCCCTCCCGGAAGGCATTTTCCGAGGTGGCGCTGCGTACAAGACGATTCTTGAGCTGCAGCTTGCCAATGCGGCCGGACGAGAAGATGCGCCGTTCCCCGGCGGTGGCCAGGACACTCAACCCTCCGCCGGCGAGGATACTCAGCCCTGCGCCGGCGCTCAGACTAAGAAATGTCCTGCGAGTGCTCCTCAATGAATGAGCCATGACGGTGACCATTCTAGCCCCGGTTACTGCGGACGGTGCTACCGCATTTTTTTGCGGGCATGATCACTAGACGAATGCGCGCGCTCCACGTTAGCAGATAGGATGTTTCTTACCACCAACATTGCCCGCATGTTTTGTTGTGAGTTAGCCGGGTGCCCCACTCATTCGCGTTCTGTGCGAATGAGTAGGTTTCGGCAAGGTGCAAGGTAGGGGTGCCCCACCCTTGTCGCGTTTTTTGCGACAAAGTGGGGGTTTTGACTTCCTGTCCTTACCATTCCTCCTCTCTCCTGTCATCCTGAGCGAAGCGAAGGGTGGGTCCGCGAAGCGAAGGCCGGGAATGGGGGTGCCCCACCCTTGTCGCGTTTTTTGCGACAGTGTGGGGGTTTTGACTTCCTGTCCTTACCATTCATCCTCCCTCCTGTCATCCCGAGCGCAGCGAAGGATCTGTAGTTCACGCCGCTGAACCCGATCCTCGGGGTGCCCCGCTCCTTGCGTACTTTGCAAGGGGCGGGTGTGTGCGCCGTCGCGGCGCGTTTTCTTCTCTGTCGAATCTCAAGAGCGGTGTGCGCTATACTTGCCCGTCGGATATATGGGCCGCCCATCCCAATGACATCAAGGGCAAAGGCAATCTCAGCATGACTTTAGAAGAGGCTCATTACGAACAGAAATTCGAAATTGCCTTTCGGACGAGCAAGGGGGATGCTTTTCAGACTTTCTTCGAGAAGCTGATGGCAATGGCTTACAGGGCGGATTTCATGGCCTGCCGACCATGGGGCAAGGTCGGTGACAGAAAAAACGACGGTTTCCTCAAATCTGAGAGACGCTTGTTCCAAGTCTATGCGCCCAATGAAATGGAAGCGGCAAAAGCAATCGCCAAAATCACAGAGGATTTCGAGGGAGCCAAGAAGCATTGGGGAGAACACTTTGATAAATGGACTTTTGTCCATAATGCCACCGACGGCTTGCCGCCCCATGTACAGAAATTGATACTCGATTTTGGAAGTGCAAATCCCGGGATCAAACTGGAATCGTGGTGTTTGGAGGAACTGCGCCCAATCTTCCGCAACCTTTCGATCAAGGATAAGCAGTATTGGTTTGGATTCGCGCCTACCGAAGAGACGAAAGCCAAACTCGGGTTCGAGGATCTGCGAGTTGTGTTGGAAAAGATATCGAGCGATCCCGCGCCAGATTTGGCAATTGTGAAGGATGTACCAATGGGCAAAATCGAGGCGAACGCCTTATCCGAAAGCGTTGCCATGCTACTGAAAAACGGAATGATTAAGGCTGTGCTCGTAGAGAATTTCTTTGAGCAATGGCACGATCAGACTTTCGGCGAACGTTTGGCCAAGGCATTCAAAGGCAAATACATGGCCCTGCGCGAACAATTTACTCCCAATGACATTTTCACGGAACTTCAATCTTGGGCCGGTGGCAATCAAAGGGGTACGCCAGAGCATGAATTGGCAGTTCTGACTGTGATCGCATATTTCTTTGAGCGATGTGACATTTTTGAAGAACCAAGGGACAGCGCGTCATGATTCTTCCGTCCAAACACATCTCACAGGATCGTGCCCTACTCTCGGTTGGCGCTAGAATTTTGCTCAAGTTGTCACAGCCTAAAACCGTTTCGGCGCTCTGGGAGGAGATGTTGCCGCCAACTACCCGGAAAAATGATGTCCCACTTCTGCACTATGATGCGTTTGTGCTCGCTCTTGACCTACTGTTTCTCATGGGTGCCATCGATCATCAAAGCGGCCTGCTGCGCCGGAGGACGATATGATCCACCGCATTTCGAGCAGCCTGGCATCCTTTAAGACGCTTGATTTCAAGCCTGGACTCAATGTCCTAATCGCGCAAAAAGAAGCAGGTGCGACTGACAAACAAACTCGAAACCGGGCGGGCAAGACTAGCTTGATTGAAATCATTGATTTTCTGACCGGCGCAGATGCCGGGAAGGACTCTTTGTTCCGCCTAGATGCCCTTATCAATGAGACCTTTGGTATGGTGTTCGACCTCGGTGGGGAAAACGTACTTGTTGAACGATCAGGTCAGCCCAGATCGAAGATCCACCTCGATGGAAAAAACGATCTCTCTAGCACAGAGTGGAACCAATTATTGGGCGAGAAAATGTTTGGGTTGCACAAAATCCAGGAAACTCAAGGTCGTGCCCCAACATTTCGTTCGCTCTTTGCCTATTTTGTGCGTCGCCAACGCAGCGGAGCATTCACGACCCCTGAAAAACAAGCGACGGAGCAACAGGACGGCGATTATCAGGTAGCTTTGTTATTCCTGCTTGGACTGGATTGGAAGATCGCAAGTGATTGGCAAATCGTCCGGGATCGGAAAAAGATATTAGTCGGACTCAAAAAAGCGGCGAGTGCAGGAACCCTAGGGAAAATCATCGGGAAAGCGGCTGACCTGCGCACTGAACTGGCGGTGGCAGAGGCTAAATTGCAAACACTGAGGCCACAGGTTGCCTCATTCCGGGTTTTGCCTCAATACCGAGAACTGGAAGCAGAAGCAGACCAGATCACTAGAAAACTAAATGAACTTGCGAACGCCAATGTGATCGACTCTGCGACGATCCGCGACCTTGAGCGCGCCATGCAATCCGAGACTCCGCCAACGTTTTCCGATTTGGAAAGCATCTACGCGGAAGCAGGCGTAGTTCTGCCCGGCCTGGCCATACGGCGCTACGGAGAAGTACAGAGTTTTCATAAATCGGTCATTCAAAACCGGCGCGACTATCTCGCGGGTGAACTGGAAGCGGCGACACATCGGGTTGGCGCACGGGAGCAAGAGAAACAGCGGCTCGACGAACGGCGTGCAGATATTATGGGTGTTTTACAGAACCATGGTGCGCTAGATCAGTTCTCCAGGTTGCAAGGAGAAGCAGCACGCATGGCAGCCGAGGTCGAGTCGCTGCGCCAGCGTTTCGCGGCTGCCGAACAGTTGGAAGGAACCAAGAACGAACTGGAAATCGAGCGGAACCGCCTAACACTTCGGTTGCGGCGCGATTTTACCGAGCAGAAGGATCGTCTATCGGAGGCCATTCTTGCATTTGAGGAAACCTCAAAACGTCTCTACGAATCGGCTGGCAGTATGACTGTGGATCCGACGGAGAACGGGCCAGTATTCAAATTCCCGATGCAGGGCTCACGCAGCAAGGGCATCAAGAACATGCAGATATTCTGTTTCGACATGATGCTCATGCGCCTCTGTGCAAAGCGGGGAATCGGCCTTGGATTCCTCGTTCATGACAGCCATCTTTTCGACGGCGTTGACGGCCGACAACTAATAAGCGCAATGAAAGTCGGTGCCGAAACTGCGGAGGCGTTGGGTTTTCAGTACATCGTGACCATGAATGAGGACGATGCCTTCAAAGAGAAGATCGAAGGCTTCGACTTGAAAGAGCATATGCTTCCAGTTGTGTTGACGGACGCAAAGGAAGACGGCGGGCTCTTTGGATTCCGCTTCTAAAGACGTGGCCCGCCCTATCGCGGAGCGAAGGGCGGATCCGCGAAGCAAAGGGCGGGTCCGCGAAGCGAAGGGTGGGTCTGCGAAGCGAAGGGTGGGAACGCAGCCTACCCACATAACGATCTCAGCCGATTGTCAAATTCTGAGGTGTGTAAAAATTACCGTGTAAAATTTACACGGTTGTGTCTGTATTACCACACCAGCCATCTATTGTTATCAATGACTTAGCCGGGCGTATAAGTTCTTTTTCCTGACCAACAGTCGCTATTCGGCGCCGCACAACCCCGTATATTCGCCTTATATTCGTCTCCGCCACCCTTGAGTATGTACATCATTATACTTACAGATATTACTGCATAATGTTTCACGTGAAACACTTTACGTATAAAACGTCCACGTTGCCCCTATCTCCTTTGCAATGAACGTCCGCTAGTCCGTGCTCGGCTTCTTCGGCGTCAGGTCGCAGGCTTGTTTGAACCGGTCCAGATTCAGCCCGCCGGGAGAAAACTCGGCGATCTGTTGGCCGCTCCGCGTGGGCAGTTTAATTTTGAAAACCTGCGAGCCGACCATGCCCCGTACCGTGCCCTTGTCCATGGCCAGCGAGTGGCTGCGCTCCCAGTTCCATCCCTTGGAGTAGTGCACATTGTCGACTCGGACCTCAACCTCCCACTGTAGCTGTCCCCACCAGCCCGGCGGGCGGTTGGGCGGACCGAGTTTGACTCCGGGATTGAATTCCGCCAGCTTGAACTTGCCGTCGCTGCAAAACAGGTCCACTCTGGGCTTGTACTCCGGGTCCTCGCGAAAAAAATTGTCCGACCGGATCTCAAAGCGCACTTTTTTCGCCCCCGTCATCTTGTCGGTGGAGTGGAACTCCAGCCACTTTCCACCGGCGCTGGCGCCATCCGATTCGTCCTGATAAGGAGTCATGGCGCCACTCTGGGCGCATGCCAATGCCGCCGCGCCCAGCACAAAGAAAAAAAGAACGGCTGTTGCCGCCAGCGCGGAGCCGATTGCTTCACCAAACCAACGCGATATTTTCAAGGTCCCCTCCAGATAAATCCATCCCTACATCTTATTGAACCCGAAAGCTCCCGGAAAGTTGTATGGAAATACAAAAGCCGCACGGAGTTTTGCAGGCGACTATCGTAGAATTCAAGAGTTGCCTCGGAACGCCCGGATGGCGAAACTGGCAGACGCACGGGACTTAAAATCCCGAGTCCTTAACAGGACGTGACGGTTCGATTCCGTCTCCGGGCACCATTGAAGCCTAGTTGCTTTACCGCCCACACTCAATAAGTTTCCGCCTTGGCCGCACGTGTCATCAGCTCTTCGATGGCCTGGTGCGGCGATTTGCCGTTTTCGAGGATGGCAAACATCTGTTCGGCGATGGGCATCTCGACGTTCTTCTTGCGGGCCAAACCCACCGCGGCTTTAGTAGTGAATACTCCTTCGGCGACGGCCCCGTGCATGTTGGCGATGATGCCGGGAAGTTTGCGGCCCTTGCCGAGTTCAACGCCGACGCTGCGGTTGCGCGAGAGATCTCCAGTGCAGGTCAGGACCAGATCGCCCAGTCCGGCGAGACCGGCCATGGTATCGAGGCGCCCGCCACAGGCCACGACCAGGCGCGCCACTTCGGCGAGACCGCGCGTGATCAGCGCCGCAACCGAATTGTGGCCGAGGCCGAGGCCATCGCAGACGCCGGCGGCGATGGCGATGATGTTCTTCAGCGCGCCGCCTAATTCGACGCCGATCACGTCGTCGTTGGTGTAGACGCGGAAGCGGGAATCGTTGAACGCTTGCTGCACGGCGCGCGTCACTTCTCCGTCGGCGGACGCCACGGTCACTGCCGTCGGATCGCCGCGCGCCACTTCTTTGGCGAACGAAGGGCCGCTGAGCGCCGCCACGCGAGGCGTGAACTTGCGGCTGCGCAAAACATCGGTAATCACTTCCGTCATGCGCAGGAGAGTGCCGTCTTCGAGTCCTTTGGTGCAGCTGACGAAGAGTGTCTCCGGGCGGAGCGACGGCGCCATGCGTTCGAATAGAGTTCGGCAATGCTGCGAGGGCATGACGCTGACGACGATTTCGGCGGCGTCGAGCGCGACGTTCAGATCGCCGGTCGCTGCAATCGATTCGGGCAGGATGAAGCCGGGCAGGAAGCGTTCGTTGGCGCGGCTTATGGCTATGCTCTCCACAACTTCCGGTTCGTTGGCCCAGAGCCGGATTTGGTGAGTTCCTCTACGTCCTAGGACGATTGCTAGTCCCGTGCCCCACGCGCCTGCGCCGATCACGGCAATGCGGCTCATCTGCGGTTTGCTCCCAAGGTTTCCAACTTACTATCCGACTTTGATCCCACCTTACTGCCTAGAGCGTGTTTCAAAACACCTTTAAGTTCTGAAGGCGCGTCCCTCAGGGGCTAAAGCCCACATTTTTTCAGGCCCTAAACGGCACGGCTGAAGCCGTGCCCTACCCAAAACCTATTTTTGAAACATGCTCTAACTAACTTCCGAACTTCGATTCCGTACCGGCGGCGAGGCGGACGATGTTTTGCCGGTGCCTCCAGATGACGAGCGCCGAAACCAGCGCGATCAAAACCAGTTGCCGCGGGTCCGCGTATTCGTGGAGCGCCCACGCCAGCAGCGGGAAAGCGGCGGCGGCGGCGACGGACCCGAGCGAGACGTAGCGGAAGGCAACGGCGAGGACCAAAAACAGGCCCACCATGCACAAAATCGATTTTGGCGTAAGCAATAGAAAAGACCCGAGGCTGGTCGCGAAGCCCTTGCCGCCGCGGAACTTGAGCCAGACCGGAAACAGATGGCCGAGCACGGCAAAGAACGCCGCCGTCGTCATGATGAGTTGCTGATGCGGCCCGCCGAAGAGCGCCCGCGCCACCAGCACCGCAGCCATGCCTTTGGCGGCGTCAAGAACGAGAGTCGCACCCCCGAGCGCGGGCGATTTGCGGGCCACGTTGGTAGCGCCAATGTTGCCGCTACCGCTCGCGCGCACATCTTCGCCCTTAAAAATCCGCACCAGCAGGTAGCCGAAGGGAATCGATCCCAGCAGGTAGCTCACGGCGACGGCGATGAGATAAGGATTCATGATCGTCGATCAAATGTTTAGAGGCCATCTCATAATGAACCGAGGGAGTAAACTGTCAGCTCCCTCAGGGGCTAAAGCCCACATCTTTATTGGCTCGGAGCGGCACGGCTAAAGCCGTGCCCTTCCCAAATCGATTTATGAAATAACGTCTATTCAGTTATGCCATTCCACTGTTGAAGCGGCCGCAGCGGAAACCGTTGCAGCTTTGTGTACTTCGATCCTTCCGGTGAAAGCTGGCTCTGATAGAGAATAAACTCGCGGGCCGTTATTGCGCCGAAATCAATTTCGCCCATGGCGGCGAGACGCTTTTCGAGCGCGGCGAAAATTGAGTTGGGGCCGTCACCCTTCCGCCATTTCGGCGAGCCCGAACTTCTCCCGGCGCTACCGCGCGCCAAAGTCAGATGCGGGCTGTAGGGCCGGTCTTCTCGCGCAATGCCGAGTTCGGTTGTTGCTGCATCGATGCTCTCCGCGAGTCTCGCCAGTTGTGGCCCGGCGTGGATTCCGATCCAGAATACGCGCGGCGCCTTTGCAGTCGGAAAGAATCCGTATCCGCCACAGCGAATCTCGAACGCTCCGCCTTCAACCCGTCGCAGACGTTCAGTGATGGCCTCGACCCGCTCTGGCACTTGCTCTCCGATGAACTTCAACGTAATGTGCAGCGACTCGGGACGCACCCAGCGCGCCTCGGGCGCGAAGCCCTCGACGCCTTCGAGAAAGCGCGCGATCCGTGCGCGGATTTCTGGGTCAAGATCGATGCCGATAAATATTCGCATGGGTAAATCGATCTAGTGGAGCGCCTGGCGTCCCCGCCCGGCATGACGGGTGAGACGCACGTCGCTACACTAGGTCAGTAATATCTGTGCCTCACACCAGCGCCCTGCGGATCATTTCCAACGCCTGTTGTGTCGCGAATTGGCGGATGCGTTTACGGTCGCCGGGAAAATTGCGCTCGACGACCTGCGTGCCTTCTTCTCCCGCGAGCGCGATGTAGACCAGACCCACGGGCTTCTGTTCGCTTCCGCCGCTGGGGCCGGCGACTCCGGTGATTCCCACGCCGTAGCTCGCGAGGCAGCGCCGCCGGATGCCTTCCGCCATCGCCGCTGCCACTTCGCGGCTGACCGCTCCGTGCCGGTCGATCAGGGCTTTCGGAACGTTGGCAAATTGCGTTTTCAATTCGTTCGAGTAGACCACGGCGCCGCCGAGAAAATAACGCGAGCTGCCGCCGAGCGAAGTGATGCGCTCGGCCAGCAGGCCGCCGGTGCAGGATTCGGCCACGGCCAGCGTCATGCCGCGCATCTGTAGCAGATAGCTGACGATTTGCTCGATGGTTTCGCCCTTGCGCGAGAAGATGGCGTCGCCGAGTTCGTCCTCGATTTTTTCGGCAAGCTCCTCGACGCGCGTTTCGGCATCGGCCTGCGAATCCTTGCGGCAGCGCAGGTGGAGCTGGATCTCGCCCGCGCCCGCGAGGATGGTGGTCTCGACATCGGCATACGTTTTATAGATGGGCGCGACCCGCGCATCCACTTGCGATTCCGGCATCATCGCCAACTTGAGCGTGCGCGTGGCGATGTGCTGGGGCGCGATCCGGGCGCGCAGCCGCAGGATGCATTCCGTTTCAAACACAGCCTTCATTTCGTTGGGAGGGCCGGGAAGAAGCATCAGCAGCCGCTCCTGGCCGTCATATTTCCCTGCGATCCACTGGCCGGGCGCGGTGCCGACTGGGTTTGGCAACAGCGCGGCGCTGGTCAGGATGTCGGCCTGCTTGGCATTATTGGCCGACATTTTCATGCCGCGCTTGGCGAAGCGATCTTCGAGCTTCGCGAGCATTTCGGGATCGCGTTGCAGTTTCAGCCCCAGCGCATCGGCCACGGCTTCGCGCGTCAGGTCGTCTTCGGTGGGGCCGAGGCCGCCCGTGAAAACGACAATGTCCGAACGCCGCATGGCGAGCTTGGCGGCCGCGGTCAGTCCTTCGGCGTTGTCGCCCACGATGCACTTGAAGCGCACTTCCACGCCGAGTTCATTCAGTTTTTCGGTGAGGTAGAGCGAGTTGGTGTCCTGGCGATGGGGAGTGAGCAACTCAGACCCGACGGCGATGATCTCGGCATCCACGGGTAAAAGTGTAAATGATGGGAGCGATAATGGGCGCGTCCCGCAACGCCGATTCACGATGAGATAGCTGCTAGTATCGTGACCGCGTGATTTGTACCGTTTCTCCACTGAGTGTAGCGCCGCCGTCCCGGCGGCTGTCGGGCGGGCATCCTCGCCTGCCGCGCCGAGGGCGAGACGCCCCTTCGGCAAGCTCAGGGCAGGCACTCGGGACAGCCGGCAAGACTTGTCCTGAGCGAAGTCGAAGGATGCCGGCGCTACCCGTTTTGCACGCCGTAATCGTCATGCGGTCACGGTACTAGCGATGAAAATTGTTTCACAAAATTGGACACGCCCGTGGATGTAGCGTAGGGTTGAGATTGAGTGAGCAGTTCCTCTCCTCTTTCAGGTCCCCTGGACTAAGTCAGCTCATCTGAAGTTATCCCCCTTAGTTCTACGAACACCCAGAAGGCTTCTCAATGATCATTCCCAGGACTCAAAAACAACCGCAGCCAAAGATTGTCAACGCCCCGAAAAACACTCCCAGCAAAGTGGCGATGAAGCCCAACACTGTCCCATCACAAGACAGGATCAGAGAGCGGGCCTATGCGCTGTATGAAGGCCGAGGTCGTGAAGCCGGCCAAGACGAACAAGACTGGATCCGCGCCGAGCGGGAGATCCTCAACCAGAAACGGTAAAGTGGCCGCCATGTACCGCCACCCGTGAATCTGCTGGAGGGCTGGAGGGACAGCTATGGATTGTCCAAGGTGTGAAGGTCTGAAACGAGCTTTTGAAACTAGACGGAGCGACTACATCGCGGCCCGTTCCGCTGCATATTATCGGGTCAGCACGGAGCTTGCGGCCTACAAGAACGTCGAGATGGAGCGCGCCAAGAGCGATTTGGAAGATCACCAATTGGTATGCGTCTCCGACGCTGGAGTGAGACAGTGTAAACCAAGGGTCTTACCGGTATTTCTCGACGCGATGGGGCGGCGTCGTAGAGAAGTCATGGAAGTCTCCGTTCCAATTTGCCGAAGGGGTAGCGAAGTTGCCGGGTCAACGATGGATAACGCGATATATCGCCAACTGACTTGAGCGTTCCCTCGGAACGACCTGCGCTATGATGGTAGCCTCTTGTAGGATGCGTGTGCATCCAGCGGCCGAACTCGCCGCGAGCCACTACCTACTGTGCTTTCCGATCTTGCAACCCGCATCAAGCGCTCGGCGCGCGACGCCGGATTCGATCTCTGCGGCATTGCGCCGGTCCGCGACTTCGCCGAGTTGCGCGTCTTTCCCGCGTGGATCGCCGACGGCAAACACGGCGAGATGAAGTACCTCGCAGCCCGCAATCTCGCAGCCCGCAATAAGGACGGCGCCGGCAGTCTCCAGCGCGCCTCGCTCGCCCAAGTCGCGCCCTGGGCGCGCAGCGTCGTCGTCTGCGCCATTAACTACAACACCGCCCATCCCTACTCGACTCAACCGCAGCCGCAAATGCAGACAAAGCAAGCTAAGGAAGCTCTGATTAAGTCTTCGTGGGCGAGACGGGATGTGTTGAGAGCGCGGCCCGCAGCGGCTAAAGCCGCTTATATAGCGAGTTCTAACGGCATGGCTGAAGCCATGCCCTACCCAAAACCGCTCACAAGCGAACTTAATCAGAGGTTTCCTAACAGCCGAGGCTGGATCTCGCGCTACGCCTGGGCCCGCGAGGACTATCACGACGCCGTCCTGCGCCGATTGAAGCAAGTTGAAGATGAGTTGCGCTCCCTGCTCGACACTACTGGCAACTGGCCGCTGGCAACTGGCAACTTGCACTTACGCTCCTATGTCGACACCGGCCCGCTCATCGAGCGCGTCTACGCCAAATACGCCGGCATCGGATGGATCGGCAAAAACACTTGCCTCATCAACCAGCAACTTGGCTCGTGGCTATTTCTGGGCGTGATCCTCACCTCGCTCGATTTCGCGAACGACAATTTCGCGCCCGCTCTGCCCGCGCCCAATCGTTGCGGAACCTGTGCGCGCTGCATCGCCGCCTGTCCCACCCAGGCGATCGTTGCGCCCGGCGTATTGGACGCCCGTCTCTGCATCTCTTATCTGACCATCGAAAAGCGCGGCGCGATTCCCGAAGATTTGCGTTCCGGCATCGGCCGCCACGTTTTCGGATGCGACATCTGTCAAGACGTTTGCCCGTGGAACCGCAAGGCGCCGCCGGCGACTTCCGCGGCGGAGTTCCAGCCGCGCGAAGGGCTGGTCAATCCGGCGCTCGAATGGCTGGCGGAAATGCAGCAGGAAGAATTCCAAGTTGTGTTTCGCGGATCGCCTGTGCGGCGCGCGAAACTCTCCGGCCTGCGGCGGAATGCGGCGATTGCCATGGGAAACAGCGGCGAAAAGAAATTCCTGCCCACGCTGAAAAAACTTTGCGAAGATTCCGACGCAGTTGTCGCGGAACACGCGCGCTGGGCAGCGGCAAAGCTCAATCAAGAATCTTGATCCACTCCCCGCAGCTTGTACCTGAGTCTGGTTTCATGAATGGTTTGAGAAGGGCACGAGTTTACTCGTGCCGTAAGTCGTTGCGAATATGTTCGCGCTTTAAATCGAACATACAAGCGCCTGAGGGACGCTTTATGTACCCGCTGACGTACAATGGCGTGTTCGTCATAGCAGACCGGAGAGACCTTATGTCAAAAAAAGAGCTGGTATTACTTATGAGCCGTGCATTCGCTTTGCTTATGATTATTGGTACATTTACTGACATCACGTACCTACCCCATAATGTGTTCTCATTATCCCATTACATAAACGTGCGGAGCGTATTGGCCCCGCGCGATTATTGGACCAACTATTATTTAATACTTACGGTATGCAACGTTGTGCGAATTCTCGTTTTATTTTTTACCGCTGTTCTGTTTTGGAGATGTGGACCATGGGTGGAAAAACTCTTCTCGCCGCAACATAATATTCAAGAACCATCGGAATAGTAGCACGAGTGCGGACGGATCCAATTCACCACAAAAACGAAACGTCCGGACTCGGTTAGAGTCATCGGACGCTCGTCGAACAGCCCTCCCCCGAAGTCTGCTCAACACCCACTCTACCTGTACATCGCAGCTCCGGGAATGGCACGAATGGGTTACTCCTATAGGACATTCTGGTAGGCCCGGCAGGAGTCGAACCTGCAACCCTCGGATTAGAAATCCGATGCTCTATCCGCTTGAGCTACGGGCCCACGCCTAAACGTACTCCGACTACCGATTATAGGGGAAGCGCGCCGGACGCAGGTTGTGTAAAGCGATTCGGCCGCAGGCTCGATCGCACTCCTCCGATAGCACTCTGGATGGGTCGCGCCGTCAAGACAATAGATTTGCACTCGCCGCAGGCTTAATCTTTCAGCGGGACCATGACTCGATCGCCACGGCAAAACGTCGCAACTTTCGTCAGAACGCCGGGCGCCTGGGGCATGGTCAACACCGGACCGTAGCAATACACGGCATGTCCGTTGGCCGCGAAATACCATTGCCCTCCCGTTCTCTTTGCCGGTTGTTGGCTGGGAGTGGGGGAGGGGGAGGGGGAGGGCCGAACTGGCGGCTTCAACTTGGGGACGGGTAGACACAAGATCAGGGCGAGGGCTAGGGTCTTCATGATTGGGTCTCGCTTGCATCGCGGCCCCACAGAAGGCCGCGCTTTTCACAGAACCGTATTCTCTTTACTTTTTAAAATTCTCTTGGCAACCTGGGTCTTTTTCGCCAACCTGCGCCGCGCACACTGCTTCATTCGAGCATTTTCACCGATAGTGTACCCCGCGCAACTGACAGGCCCTCAGGGGCTAAAGCCCGCATCTTCATTTGGCCTTTGACGGCACGGCTGAAGCCGTGCCCTACCCAAAACCAGCGACGGGTTACACTATCCCTGAAAATGCTCTAAATCAAATTCGTCGAGCGCCGCACATCCTCCAAGTCCGCAGCCGGCTTGCCGGGAACTTGCTCCATGGGGCGGGCATATTTGCCGGGCCGTTTCGTCCCTTTGTCCTGTCCTTTTGCCCCTGCCGCCGGACTGCCGGGCCCGCCGCTATTCTGCCCTACCGGCGCCGACGCCTTGTCTTGGGCCCGATTGCCGTCCTCTCGCGCCACCTTGCCTTTCATCGCAGTCAATTGCGTGCTGTCCTGGAACATCTGGCGGATCAACCCGCGTTGCGCTTCGATGGTCCGCCCCTGCTCAAAAACCAGCAGGGTCAAGATGCTGTAGGAGACGACAAATAAAATCACCAGCAGCGGCATCATGCTGGCCGGACGCCGCGTTGATTTTTGATGGGCCACGCACTCGGCGCTGTAAACAATGGTCAAAATTCGCTCCCCAGGCTCGCCCCATTCGCTGCGGGCTACACTAACCCATAGTGCACCCGTAAAACCATTTGCAAGGGAAGGCATAAGTGTTTGCGGTGAATGAAGTTAGAAGGGAAAAGCGGGGCCTTTCCCAGCCCCCGGGTGCAAGCATCTGCACATTTTGAGTAACGAACCCAACGTTACCATCGTGGGATTGCCCGAACGAATTTCCCAAAACCAGCGCCCGACAGGCCTTTTGGAGGCGCGCCACTCAGAATCGTAAATTCACCACGGAGGCACGGAGTCACGGAGAAGATCAAATTCTGTATTTTCTCCGTGCCTCCGTGGTGAAAAGCGGGGGGACTCGCGTTGGGCGGGTCAAGGAGGGAAGAACCACCAGTGGTTCTTGGGAGATTTTGGGAAATGCAGATATCGAAACGAAAGGCTGGCCCGGTCTTTCGCTCATCTCCAAGGAGGTCAAAATCCCCACCCTGTCGCAAAAAACGCGACAAGGGTGGGGCACCCGCTTCCAACTCATGGAAATTCCAACGCCGTAAAAGTGGTCCTTAGGAGCCCCCGTCCCTATCGAATTTCAAGAAAGCCGCCGGTTTAGGGAGAATTGCGTTTGACCGCAACTTTCGGATGGCCCGCTCGGCGCGACTGCCTTATGTTGTCCGTATGGCCACTAATGCGATACTTCCAGAAGAAGAAGCGATGCCGCGAATTTCCCAATCAGCCCCGGCACAAACGCCGCCGCAAATCGAAGCCCGCCGCTGGCAAGCCGTCCTCGCTCGCGACCGCTCGCAAGACGGCGCATTCGTCTTCGCCGTCGCGAGCACCGGCATCTTCTGCCGTCCAACGTGCCCCGCCAAGCGCCCGCGCCGCCAGAACGTCAGCTTTTTCGACAATGCGATCGCCGCCGAGCAAGCCGGCTATCGCGCCTGCCTCCGCTGCCGTCCCCAGGCTGTCGGCGGAAACCCGCAATCCGCGCTGGTCCGCGCCATTTGCCGCTTCATCGAACAAAATATTGAAGACCGCCTTACCCTCAGCCTGCTCGCCAAAAAATTCCACCGCAGCGCCTTCCACTTGCAGCGGACTTTCAAGTCCGCGCTCGGCGTCTCGCCCAAGGCCTACCTCGACGCCTGCCGCCTCCGCCAGGTCAAACAAAATTTGCAGGCTGGCCACAACGTGACCAGGGCGCTCTATGCCGCTGGATACGGCTCCAGCAGCCGTCTCTACGAGCGCACGGCAACGCAGCTCGGCATGACTCCCGAGAAGTACCGCCGCGGCGCTATCGCTGCTGTTGTACGTTACACCATCGCCGACTCCCCTCTCGGACGCATGATGATCGCCGCCACCGACAGAGGCATCTGCGCGATTCAGTTTGCCGATTCCGATCAGGAGCTGCAGCAAGGCCTTATGCGCGAGTTTCCCTTCGCCACGCGCCGCCGGGACGATGAAGCTATGTCCGAGCACCGCGACAACCTGACACGCCTCATCGCAGGACAAACGCCCAATCCCCAGCTACCCCTCGACATCCGCGCCACCGCCTTTCAACGCCGCGTCTGGGAAGCTCTGCAAAAAATTCCCCGCGGCGAAACGCGCTCCTACAGCGCCGTCGCTAAGAAAATCGGAATGCCAAAAGCCACAAGAGCCGTAGCCCGAGCCTGCGCCACCAACCCCGTAGCAGTAGCAATTCCGTGTCATCGCGTAGTGCGCCAGGATGGCGAGTTAGGCGGCTACCGCTGGGGCGTCGAGCGCAAAGAGCAATTGCTTGCGATGGAGAAAGAGGCAGGAGCTTAGAGCATTGCAGGTGAAATCGTGATGTTATGAAAGTCAGCACGGATGGCATTGCTTTTGCCGTGAACCAGTAGGACAATTAAGGTAATGAAGCAACATGATAGCGCTCGTCACCCCGGACCCATGCGAGTAATGCGTGTGGACGCGGAGTTCGCTGGCATCATTGTCGCGGTTGGCTTTGTGGTATTGGGGTTGGTCGGTCTTCCCATCGCAAAATGGTTCCTCCTCGGAGCCCTTGCGCTTGGCGCCGTAGTAGCCCTGCTGCTCCGTCTGACTAAGAAAGAATGGTAGATCGTGTCGGGTACCCCGTTTCTTTGCCGCCCATATTCCCTCCTGGAAGCTGTTGCATGACATTCGTAAGCCGCCGATTTCATAAGATCGAAAATAGATAATGCAACACCTTCTCCTGTGTCCGTTCTAAATAGGTTAGATTGATTGCAAGAAACAAAATCAAGAGGAGGAAATCATGAAATACCGGATGCCGGTTGCTTTGATTTGCGGCGCGATTGCACTCGCCATATTCGGGAGCCGCTATTCAAGCCAGGCGCAGTTGACACAAACTTCGTCCTATCAGGAAATGTCCGACAATTTCTTTTATATACTTCAGCACAATAATGCGTCGGACGCTATCGATTATTTGTTCGGGACAAATCCCGCCTTGAAGAAAAGGCCAGATCAGGCCGACCAGCTCAAGGCCCAGTTCGCTTCCATGGGAGCAATGATGGGTCCCTATATTTCACATACCATGCTGTTGGAAACCAAGGTCGCCGGCAGGTTTGTCTATCAACATAATTTCGTCGCCTATGAACGGCGACCGATTTCGATACGAATCGAATATTACAGACCGGGCGCGACCTGGGAATGTTATGACTTGCAGTTCGACGGAAATCTTGCCGATGACATACAAAAAATGGCGGACGACAAACTAACCCTGGACGTGAAATAGGACGGCCCAGGTAACTCGCGCGGCCACGGTTTTCCGGCCGTTTCCTCGGCGCCATCCAATACCGGCGTTTTCCTTCGATGCCGAGTAGTACACTGGCGATGACTAAAACAAAGGTTCGGTCTCCAATGATAAGCAAGCCTAGCTTGATCGATGTCGATGCGGCGAACTTCGACACGCTTCCGTGTTGCGGGATCAAGAGTCCCACTCATCCTGGCCGCCAGCAGAAGCGCCGCTGGCTGCAAGTCAACGCCAGGTTCGGTCTGCGGGCCAAGATGCTTCTTGCCCCGGACGGTCAGCCCAGCGGCTACATCGAATACTGTCCCGGCGAATTCGCCTGGCGTGGTGTAGAAGCCGCTGGCTTCATGTTGATTCACTGCATTTGGATTTTCTCCAAGCGGCATCAGCGCAAGGGCTGGGGCAGCGTCCTGATCGAAGGCTGCTTGGAGGATGCGCGCCAGGCCGGCATGAGCGGCGCCGCCGTGATGGTCCGGGAAGGCCCATGGCTGGCCGACCGCCGCCTGTTCATGGCAAACGGTTTCGAATCCGTCGATACGGCGCCGCCGGACTACCAATTGCTCGTTCGGAAGTTCGACCGTCGGGCCGCCAACCCGGCCTTCAAGAAAGATTGGGACAAGAAACTGCGGCAGTACAGCCGGGGCCTGACCGTCATCCGCTCAAACCAGTGTCCGCACATCGCGAAATTCGCGGCTGAAATCGTAGAGGCAGCGGAGAACGAGTACGGCATCAAGCCCACGGTGATCGATCTCGAGTCGTGCAGCGATGCCCAGAATGCGCCCACCCCCTACGCAATATTTGCCCTGATTTACAACGGCCGCTTATTGGCCGATCACCAGATCAGCCGCACTCGCTTCCGCAACATTATGAACAAGTGCGTACCGGCACCGTGACCGCCGAGGGTGCCCCGCCCATTCAACTTTTGGTAGACTGCAAAAATGCCAACGGTGCTGCGCTCCGGCCCGTACCGCTTCTACTTCTTTAGTCATGAGCCGAATGAGCCGCCACACATTCACGTCGATCGCGACGATCTCTCGGCCAAATTCTGGATTGACCCTGTTCAACTGGCGGCTAATTTTGGATTTAGGGCCCACGAACTGCGCGAGGTACAATCGATGGTGACCGATTCGCGTCGCCGGTTTCTGGAGGCATGGGATGAGTTTTTCGGCATTGTCGGCGGATGAGCGCGTGCTCGACGTCCGGTTTCTCGACGACGCAATCAGTGTGGATCTGCGCGACGGCCGGGTCATCACCGTGCCGCTCGCCTGGTATCCTCGCCTGCTCAACGCCACGCCGGCCCAGCGCCTCAACTGGAAAATCGCCGGGGGTGGCTTTGGCATTCACTGGCCGGACATCGACGAAGATCTTAGCACCGCAGGTTTGCTGCGCGGCGCGCCTGCGCCCAAGCCGTCCCGGAAAAAATCCCGCCCATCAAGACCCTCCGCTGCATCGCCATCCAAACGCCGCGTGGTTAGCGGGTAAAATGACCGCCGGGGGTGCCCCGCTCCTAATGTTCTTTTTGCAAGGGGCGGGTGTGGCCGCTACGGCCGTTTCCTCGGCACCACCCGGAACTGACGTTTTCCCTCAATGCGATAAGTCGCAAAGTCCGCTTGATCGACGGTGAGAATGACTGAAAGAGATTCGCGTTTCGCCAGATACACGAGCGTGGCGTCGGCAAAATCCATCGGACAGTCCCAATAGCGCGACATCAAGCCATGCAGGTGCGTCAACTCCGCATCTTCAATCGTGCCGAGAACGAGCGCTCCCGAGCGGACGAACTTCCACGCAGCTTCCATCTCGCTGCGCTTGTCGCCCACCAGATGGAAAACTTCCGTGAGCACGGCCTCCGAGGTCAGCAGCGGCAGCCGCAGTTGACGGAATGCATCCACGCAGGCATTGTGCCAGCGGTCCGTCCGGTCGAGTAGCGCGAGAATCGCGCCCGTATCGATGAGGGCATTGGCGGCCCTAGCGGGCATATCGACGCCCCAGGCGCTTGCGCAGCTCGTCGCGCGCCGTCTCGGCGCGGCGCGGGTTGCCGCTGGCGATCGCTCCGAAGCAGCTCGCGGCGGCGGTATGTAGCCTGCGCTGTGCCTCGTCTTCCGAAGCGTCCGCATCGCGTTTCTTCAGCCAATCGCGGACGGCCGCCTCCAACACCGACGAAACCGGCTCTTGGCGCAGACGCGATTCCCGCTCCAGGTCCGACTTGAGTTCGCCCGACAGCCGCCAGCTATAAACTTCCGTTCTCATGCACTACAGTGTAGTGCATTCCATGCACTTTGGCAACCGTAAACGGTGGGTGGGATGCCGCGCTACTCCGCCTGCTTCGTGATATTGAGCAGCACGCCGACGCACATCAGCGTCACGAACAGCGACGACCCTCCATAGGAAACGAAGGGCAGCGGGATACCTTTCGTCGGCATCAGCCCCAGCACGACGCTGATGTTGATGAACGCCTGCAGCACGATCATGCTGGTGATTCCGACGGCGAGGAAGCGGCCGAAATTATCCTGTGTGCGCAGCGCCGCACGCGTTCCTCGCCACAGAAAAATCGCAAACAAAATAATGACTGTGAGCGCTCCGACCAACCCCAGTTCCTCGGCGGTGACGGCGAAAATAAAATCCGTGTGCGGTTCGGGAAGATAGAACAATTTCTGCTTGCCTTCCATTAGGCCGAGTCCCGTGACTCCGCCGGTCGAAACGGCAATTAACGATTGAATAATGTGAAAGCCAAATCCCTTCGGATCGGCGTAAGGATTCAGGAAAGCCAGAATGCGGTCTTTCCTGTACGCCACATGAAAAATCAGAAAATAGAGCGGCAAGAGCGCGGCCACGAAAGCGTATCCGAAATAGCGCAAGCGGATGCCGGCGATAAACAGGACGCAAGCTGTGATGCCCGCGCAGGCAATGGCGGTGCCGAGGTCGGGCTGAAAGACGATCAGCCCGAGAAAAACCGCTGTGGGCGCAACGGCGGGAATCAGCGTATTGCGCCAATCGTCCATGACCATGGCCTTGGTTTTGTTTTCGAGAAACCACGCGAGAAACAGGATGAGCGCGGGCTTGGCCAGTTCCGAAGGCTGCAACGAAACCGGGCCCAGATGAAACCAGCGGTGCGTGCCGTGAGCGCGATCAAGAAAAAAAACGGAGATGAGCAGCAGCGTGGTCAGGCCCAGAAACGAGAAGACCAGCGCCGGATGTTGCAGGCACTTGTAGTCCACCTTCATGGCCACGACCATCATGGCGAGTCCCGCGACGGCCCACACCAATTGCTTGAGCAGGAATTCATAGGCCGAGCCGAACCGCTCCTTGGCCATCACTGCCGAGGCGCTGAAGATCATGACCAGCCCGATAAAAACCAGGACCGTGGTCACGGTAAACATCCAGCGATCGACGCTGACGCGTTTCGCCATACAGAATCATTTCACCACGGAGACACGGAGACACGGAGGAGTTTCGGCTGTGGATTTTGCTGAGGGGATAACTGAGTTGGTTCCAGCGCAAGACTCAGACAGGAGCATCGCCTCCACGCCATCGAAACAGGGTCGTCTATGCCCCTCGAACGGCGCGACGATGCGACAGAAATTCCGCAATGAGAAAGAAGATGCCTGGCGCTGCGACTAAAAAGGCATACGGCCCCCGAGGCCAATGTCCGGAGCGGAGCAGATTCCAAACGTAGAATGCGATCAGACATGCCAACGCGAGGATTCCGCCCAACTCCTCACGGAACCAAGCCACGGCCAGCCCCACGCAAACTCCAATTGGAAAGAGGGCCAGACCAACCCACTCATGAAGCGACGGTCGTGGGCCTGTGCTTCCCATACCTTCGCCGACGGCGAACACAAGAACAAAAACTATGCTGGGAATGCTCCATACGCGAGCTATCCAGCGTGCTGCCAGTGCGACAGAGCCTGTTGCCATAATCGCCGCCTAATCGGTTGAACGATTCCGCTGGCTCGGCTTGCGCTTTTCTTCCAGCTCTTTTTACTGCGTGGCCCGGGTCCTCTCCAATAACTGCACCACTTCTTTGAACACTCGGCCGCGATGCTCGTAGCTCTGGAACTGATCGAAGCTGGCGCAGGCCGGAGCAAGAAGAACCACGTCACCCGGCACAGCGGATTTGCTGGCGCGATGGATCGCGTTCTCCAAAGTTTCCGCGTGATCGATTTCGGCCGCGCCCTGAATCTGCGATTCGATTTTGGCGGCAGCGGCCCCGATGGTGTACACGCGCTTCACGCGCTGGCGCAGCAACTCGTAAAGCGCGGTGTAATCGCTGCCCTTGTCTTTGCCGCCGAGAATGAGGTGAATATTCGCCGGGAAAGATTCCAGCGCCTTGATGGTGGCGTCGACGTTCGTGGCTTTGGAGTCGTTGTAGTAATCCACGCCCGCGACTTTGGCGACGAACTCCAGCCGGTGCTCGACCGCTTTGAAATTCCGCACAGCCTGGCGAATCTGTTCGGGCTGGCAGCCGGCGAGAGCGCCGATGGAAACTCCCGCCAACACATTTTCCACATTGTGTGCGCCTTTCAGCGACAGTTCCCCGAGCGGCATGATCTCGCGTTCACCGTGGCCGTCGCGGAAATAAATATGCTCTCCGCGCACAAAGGCGCCCTTGTCCACTTCCTTCTTTCGGCTGAACCAGAACAACTGCGCGCGGGTGCGGCCCGACAAGCCAGCCGTGGTGGGATCGTCGGCGTTGAGGACGGTGAAATCGTCCGCGCGCTGGTTTTCAAAGACGCGCGCTTTGGCGTTGACGTAATTGTCGAAAGTCTTGTGGCGATCGAGATGGTCGGGCGTGATGTTGAGAATCGCCGCGATCCGCGGGCGAAATTCAACGATCGTTTCAAGTTGAAAGCTCGATACTTCAAGCACAATCCAAGTCGCGGGGCCGGCATGATCCACAAAACCAATGGCCGGAGTTCCGATATTGCCGCCGACGAGGGTGGGGAATTTTCCAGCGGCCAGGATTTCGCCAGCCAGCGATGTGGTCGTGGTTTTTCCGTTGGCCCCGGTAATGGCGGCAATCGGGCCGGGCAGAAATTGCGCGGCGAGTTCGATTTCGCCGATGACCGTTTCGCCGAGGTTGCGCGCCTGCACCAGTTGCGGCGCATCGAAGGGCACGCCCGGACTGACCACAATCAAGTCTTGCCCGCGAAAAGTGCGGTCGCCGTGGCCGCCGGTTTCGATCGTGATCCCGTGCTCCAGCAGGAGCAGAATTTCATTGCGCAACTCGGTTTCGGGCTTCGAGTCCGACACCGTGACGCGGGCGCCGCGCGACTTCAGAAAAAGAGCGGAAGCCACGCCGGATTTGCCGAGACCGACGACTAGCACATGCTTATTGTTGAGATCCATAGATTCAATTGGTAATTTGCAATTTGTAATTTGTAATTTTAGGACCGTTCCCGTGCCAATTAGTCATAGGTTTTCAAATTACAAATTACCAATCACAAATTACAAATTCTTTTATCGCAGTTTCAATGTTGTCAGCGCAAAGAGCGCGAATACCAGCGATGCGATCCAGAAGCGCACAATTACTTTCGACTCCGACCAGCCCAGCAGTTCGAAGTGATGGTGGATTGGCGCCATCTTGAAAATGCGTTTTTTGCGCAGCTTGTAAGAGCCGACCTGCAAAATCACCGAGAGCGCCTCGATGACGAAGACGCCTCCGATGAAGGGCAGCAACAGCTCCTGTTTGATCATAACGGCTACGGTGCCGATCGCGCCGCCCAGCGCCAGCGAGCCGACGTCGCCCATGAACACTTCCGCGGGATGCGCGTTGTACCAGAGAAATCCGATGGCGGAACCGACCATGGCCCCGCAAAAAATCGTGAGCTCGCCGACCTGCGGCATGCGCTGCAATTCGAGGTAGGTGGCAAACGTGGCGTGGCCGCTGACGTAGGTGAGCACGGCGAGCGCGCCGGCCGCGATCACCGTGCAGCCGATGGCGAGCCCGTCGAGGCCGTCGGTAAGATTCACCGCGTTGCTCGATCCGACAATCACCAGCACCACGAAGCCCACGAACGGCAAGAAGGCCAGCGGCCAGAGGTGGGGATGGACCATCAACTTCTGGATCACCAGGTCCGGTTGGAACTGCTTGAAGAACGGGACCATGAGCCGGGTGGAATATTCTCCGCGATGTTGCAAAGCGATCAGTGCGATGGCAATCAGGACGCTGGCCGCGATCTGATAGTCGATTTTGGCGCGCACGGTCAGGCCGAGGTTGCGACGATGAACGGCTTTAAGGTAGTCGTCGGCAAAACCGATGGCACCAAAGGCCACGGTGGCAAAGACGGCGATCCAGACGAACGGATTGCTGAGATCGGCCCAGAGCAAGGTCGGCACCAGGATGGCGATGGCGATCAGCAGGCCGCCCATGGTCGGTGTGCCCGCTTTTTTCTGGTGCGCCTGCGGCCCATCTTCGCGGATGTACTGTCCGATTTGGAAATCTTGCAGACGCCGAATCACGATCGGCCCAACGATCAGGCCGGTGAAAAGCGCGGTGAGGCTGGCGAAGGCGGTGCGAAACGTCAGGTAACGGAAAATGCGGAATGGCGGAAAGTAATGGTAGAGCTTCAGATATAAGAGCCAGTAGAGCAATCCGCCTCCAGAAACCAGTTCTCGGTTCTCAGTTCTCAGTTCTCAGTTTCCCTGCGCCTGGGGCGTTGGGAGTACCAACTTTTCGTTGCCACGTCTCTAATGCTTTTTCCAGTTTCACGCCGCGGGACGCTTTCAGCAATACAACATCGTCTTCACGAGTCTCGCGCGCGAGCCACTCGCCAGCTGCTTCGGGAGTCACGACGAATTCCGCTTCCATCCCAGCTTCGCGCGCCGCTTCCACCATGGGCTTCGCTAGACCGCGCACACCGAGCAGGAAATCAATCTTGCTTTCCGCCCGACTTCCTGCCGCATTTCTGGCCATGTAGCGACCGCACTCGCGATGCAATTGCTCGCCGGTCGCGCCGAGTTCCAGCATTTCTCCGGCAACCACAATCCGCCGCCGGGCGGGCATGGCAGCCAGAGTATCCACGGCAGCCATGAGCGCCTTTGGACTTGAATTGTAGCAATCGTAGAGCACGGTGATGTTACCCACTTGGACTACCTGTCCGCGTTTGTCGGCGGGCTGGAGCGAGGGCAGAGCGGCGGCGATCTCCGACGGCGCGATGCCGTGCTCGAGCGCAACCGCGGCGGCGGCGAGCACGTTGTACACGTTGTGCTTGCCCAGCAGCGGACTCCGCACCGGCTGGGCCATTTCGTGGCTGACGAGATCGAAGCGCGTGCCTTCGGAGCCGAAAACTTCAATATTTTCCGCGCGCACATCTGCCGGAACGCGTGCCGGAACGCGCGCCGGAACATGCGCCGCTGGCTTGACGCCGAACATGACGACCTTGCCCTTAAAGTCGCGGCCGAATTGCGACACGTATTCATCGTCGGCATTCAACACGGCTGTGCCGCCGTGCGGAAGAGCTTCGATCAGCTCATATTTCGCGCGCGCAATTCCGGCGATGGAGTCGAAGCTCTCCAAATGTACAGGAGCAACGTTGGTGACCACGGCCTGGTTCGGCAGGGCAATGCGCGCCAGCGCGGAGATTTCGCCAGGGTGCGACATTCCCATCTCAACCACTGCGATGTCGTATTCCGGTTCGAGCGTGAGCAGCCCGAGCGGCAGACCGAAACGATTGTTGAAATTTCCCTTGGTGCGATGCACGCGGTACTTGATCGCGAGCAAATGGGCCATCGCCTCTTTGGTGGTGGTCTTGCCCATCGAGCCGGTGATGGCGATGGCGGTCTTGCCCCAAATTTTTCGCACCGCCGTCGCCAGCGTTTGCAGCGCGACGAGCGTGTCGTCCACGGCAAGCAGGCTGGCGGAACTGGAATAGCGCGCCCGTTGCCGCTTCTCGACCACCGCGGCAATCGCGCCCCGGCCCAGCGCTTGCTCGACGAAATCGTGGCCGTCGAGCCGTTCGCCTTTGACCGCAAAGAAAAGTTCGCCGGGTTGCACGGTGCGGGAATCGATGGAATATCCCTGGGCCGCCGCGCGGCCGTTGTATTGGCCGGTTGCAGCTTGATCGGACGGAGCTTGGGCTGATGGAACTTGCTCTGACGGAGCTTGGTCTGATGGAACAATGAATTCTGCGATGCGCGAGAGAAGAAGTTTCATTCGGTTTTCCCCGCGACGCCCGCTCCTGTGGCGCCGTTGCAGCCGTAGCCCAGGGCCGTCAGGCTCTCGCACGCAACCTCCACATCGTCAAACGGAATCGTTCCCTCATTTGTGGTCTGCACCTTTTCGTGGCCCTTGCCAGCGAGCAGCACGATGTCGCCGGCGGCTGCCTGTTGTAGCGCCAACCGAATGGCCTTGCGGCGGTCGGGCTCGAGGGAATATTTTGCACCGGACTTTTTCTCGGGCTTCTGCAACCCGGCTTTTTGCAGTCCAACGACTGCATCGTTCATGATGGCCAGTGGATCTTCCGAGCGCGGGTTATCGGAAGTGAGCACAACGAAGTCGCTGCCCTTGCCCGCGGCCTCGCCCATCAGCGGACGTTTGGCGCGATCGCGATCGCCGCCGCAACCGAAAAGCGTAATGACTTTGCCGTTGAGTCCGGCGCGATCTACGAAATCGCGGGCCAGCGCGGTGAGGTTGCGGAGCGCGTCGTCGGTGTGCGCATAATCGACGACCACCGTAAACGGCTGGCCGCAATCCACGCGCTCAAAGCGGCCAGGAACGCTGGTGAGATCGAAGATTCCTTTTGCGATCGCCTCCGCCGAACAACCGCGCGCATATCCGGCGGCACAGGCTGCGAGGACGTTATACACATTTACAGTGCCAATCAGCGGAGACCATATCGCGATCTTTCCCGATGGCGTTACCATTTGAAAACGGGTCCCGCGCGGCGCGATTTCGACCGACTCGGCATGAAAGTCGCCGGACGCCAGACCGTAGGAGAGTGCCACGGCACTTTTCTTTTGGCAAAGCTTCAGCAACTGGCGGCCGTATTCGTCGTCGATGTTAAGAACGGCGGCGCGCGGAGGCTCGGTTCCACAGCCTTCGAATAACACTTGCTTGGCGCGGAAGTACTCTTCCATCGTGCCGTGATAATCGAGATGGTCGCGCGTGAGATTGGTGAACACCGCGACATCGAAAGGAATTCCAAACACACGCTGCTGCTCAAGCGCGTGCGACGACACTTCCATCACCGCTTCGGTGACTCCCAGGCCGAGGCCCTCCGATAAAAGGCGGTTCAACTCCAGCGCTTCCGGCGTGGTGTGCGGAGCGGGAAGAATTTTTCCCGCAACGTGATATTCGATGGTGCCGACCAGCGCAGTCTTGCGTCCGGCCGCTTGCAAGATGGATTCGATGAGAAAGGCGGTCGTGCTTTTTCCGTTTGTGCCGGTGATTCCAGTATTCGCAATGCGCTCGGCGGGACGTTTGTAGAAATTCGCGCTCAGGCGGGCGAGGGCGCGGCGTCCGTGCACGACTTGCGCCCAGGCAACCGCGGGACGCGGCGTTTCCGTCGCCGAATCGGTGACGATGGCAACCGCTCCGGCGGCGATAGCTTGATCGATGAAGCGATAGCCGTCGCTGGTCTCGCCCTTCATGGCGACAAAAGCCGTGCCGGGGCGCACCCGCCGTGAATCGTATTCCACTCCGGCAACGGCCGCGTTCCCGCTTTGCGAGAGGACCTCGGCGCCCTGCAAGAGTTGTTGAAAAGTCATTGCAGTGATTATAAATAGCCCGCATTCGTTGCGAGCGGCCAGCGGCGTTTACGGCGAAGTGGACTCACTTCCCGGCGAACAAGTTGTCCGTCTTACCGCGCCGTGCCGTGCTTACTAAAGCGTATTTCAAAAATACCTTTTAGCTCTGGAGGCGCGTCCCTCAGGGGCTAAAGCCCGCATTTTCCAAGGCCCAAACGGCACGGTTGAAGCCGTGCCCTACCCAAAACCTATTCTTGAAACACGCTCTAGTAACTGTAGAACCCGCGCCCGCTCTTGCGTCCCAGCCAGCCCGCATTCACCATCTTGATCAGCAGCGGACACGGCCGGTACTTCGGATCGCCCAGCCCATCTTGCAGGACGCGCATCACGGCGAGGCACACGTCGAGCCCTATAAAATCCGCCAGCGTCAGCGGCCCCATCGGATGCGCCATGCCCAGCTTGAAGACTTCATCCACCGCCTCCGCCGTGGCCACGCCCTCCATCACCGCGTACATCGCCTCATTCAGCAGCGGCATCAGCACCCGGTTCGACACAAATCCCGGAGCGTCGTTCACCTCCACCGGCGTCTTCTCCAGCTTCACCGCCAGATCGCGCACCGTCTCAAACGCGGCTTGTGAAGTGGCGAGGCCGCGGATCACTTCAACCAGCTTCATCATCGGCACGGGATTGAAGAAGTGCATGCCAATGACCTTGTCGGCGCGCCCGGTCAACGCCGCAATCTTCGTGATCGAAATCGACGACGTATTCGTGGCCAAGATCACTTCCGGTTTCACGATGCGATCCAGATCGCGGAAAATCTCCGCCTTGATCTCGAACTTCTCCGTCGCCGCTTCGATCGCCAGATCGCATTCCGCCAGCTTCGTCCGATCCAGCACGGCCGTAATCCGGTCAAGCGTGGAAACCTTGTCGTCCGCCGTAATTTTGTTTTTCGCGACTTCGCGGTCCAGGTTCTTCGCAATCGTAGCGAGGCCCCGATCCAAGAACCGCTGCTCCACATCGCACAGCACCACGTTGAACCCGCACCGCGCAAACACATGGGCAATCCCGTTGCCCATCGTGCCCGCCCCAATCACGCCCACCCGCTGAATCGCCATATTCGTCTCACCTCGAATCCCGCGCCAAAGATGAAGATTGAGACCGGCAAACGGGAAGATGAAAAGTTTAGCAGAGCGGGGCCCGATCTCAGGACTCTTCCCAGGTTAGCGCCCAAAGAACGGGCGCGAACTGGGGCACCCTGCTTTCGCCAGCGATGGAAAAGACCGATAATGTTCCGCAGCATGAAATCGTTCGTTCGCACCTCGGGACTCCTTGCGGCAACCGGCGTTGGGTTGGCCTTTTTTTGTCTGGCGTTTTGTCTGGCGCATTTTTCCGCTTCCGCTCAAACCCAGGCCCACCGGCTCATTCTGAAAGACGGTTCATATCAGTCCATAACTAAGTATGAGATCCACGGCGAGCGCGTCCGCTACTTCAGCGCCGAGCGCGGCGAATGGGAGGAAGTCCCGAAATCGTTGATCGACTGGGATGCAACCGATAAGTTTGAGCAAGGCCGGCTAGGGGGCGCTGCCGCTCCGGAGGCGGTCGAACTCGACAAGGAAATCGAGGCCGAACGCAAAGCCGAACAGGCCCGTTCACCGCAGGTCGCGCCCGGCCTGCGCCTGCCGGACGAAGGCGGCGTCTTTCTCCTCGATACTTACGAAAGTCAGCCGCAGTTATCCGAGTTACAACAATCGGGCAGCGAAGTCAATAAGAACACGAAGACGAACATTCTGCGGGCGGCAATCAATCCGCTGGCCGGAGCCAAGCAGACGATTGAACTTCCAGAAGCTCACGCCAAGGTCCAGTCGCACACAAACGTGCCTTCGCTTTACATCGACATCGACTTGAATGAGGGAGCGCCCGCGGCTGCGCAGGCGGCTGGCGAACCACCGCCGCTTGCGCCCACCGAGCGCTTCAAGATCATTCGCGTCGAGATCAAGGGCGGCAAGCGCGTTGCCGGCGGAGTGAAGACCGCGGTCACAGGAAAGACGAAAACCGACGAACGCTTTGTCGCGGCCACGGCCACGGCCATGACCGGAGGCTGGGTCAAGCTAACTCCCATTGAGCCTCTCGCGACGGGCGAATACGCCGTCGCCGAAATGATGGGAAAAGAAGGGATCAACCTCTATGTGTGGGACTTTGGCGTGAACCCTTCCGCGCCCGCCAACGCATTTACCTATAAGCCGGACCCGGCGGAAACGCAGCCGAACCCAGATCGGCCAGCGGATATACAAAAGCGGGAATAACAGTAACAGGAGTAAGTTGCGAAAACGTCCGTGTTCTACGCTTACTTATTGAGGAGGGCGCGAACTTGCGCCAGCAGCGGCTCGAATGCGGCTTGCACAACGGGAGATATCGACTCCCCTTCGGCGAAGGATTCGGCGCCAACCGAGATATAGTAAGCGTCGGGGAACTTGGCGTATAACTCCGCCGTCAAGGCGAGCAGAGATGCCGGAGTAAGAAAATGGGAGAAACTGGAGGCGTCGGCTTGCGCGCGCTTTCCGCCACGGGCGATTCGTTCGCAGCGGAGTTCTCCCGGCGGAAGGTCCGCCGCGGCATCTATAAAAACGACTAACTCGAAGCGACTCGCCGTTTCGGCCAGCTCGGGTGTGAGCTGGTGTTGCGCCCGCACTTCGACGCCGGAGTTATCGAGAGAGGTCGCGAGTTTCTGCGCCGCGTGCCAGCCGAAGCCGTCGTCGGAGCGGAGAGAATTGCCGTATCCGATAATCAGCGCGCGCGCCATGCCTCCACATTACTCAAGACTGCCGTACTTCGTCCAGCAGCTCGCCTTGCGGGCCGAGTAACTGGACTTCGAGCGGCATCTTGCCGGCGGCGTGCGTGGAACAACTTAGGCAGGGATCGTAACAACGGATGACCGCCTCGACCCGGTTCAACATGCCATGGGTCAAGCGTTCGGCCACCACAAAATGCTTGGCCACCTGTAAGATGCTGCGATTCATGGCCAGGGCGTTGTGGCCGGTGGCGATGATCAGGTTTGCCCATCGGATCAGGCCGTTCTCATCGATCTTGTAATGATGGAACAGAATGCCCCGCGGGGCCTCGCAGGCGCCCACGCCTTCCAGGCAGTTAGGCCGGGCAAACGACCGCACATGTTTCGAGAGTATCTCGGGATCGGTGAGAAACTGCTCCAGGCGCTCCACGCAATACATGGCTTCAATCAGGCGGGCGTAATGATAGTGGAACGAACTTAGGACGGCGGTGCGTTGGAGTTCGTGAAATTCCGCCAATTCCTGGTCGGCCCGCGTGGTGCCGCAACGGACGGCGACATTCAACCGCGCCAGCGGCCCCACGCGGTAGATTCCATCGGGGCAGCCCTTGGGTTTGTAGTAAGTCGATTTGAGATAGCTCCAAGGCTCGACCTTTTCTCCGATGTATTCGGGATAACGCGCCGGATCCAATCCGGTAGCGACCGCATCCGCGTTGGAATCCACGATGCTGACGTTGCCGTCGTAGAAGGTCAGTCCGCCGCCCTCTTTCACGATCGCCATGAAGAGCGAGGGAAAGTTGCCGAAGGTGGTGATCTCTTCGCGGAATGTTTCTCGAATGCTCTTGAACCAATCCAAAGTTTGCTCGACGATTTTGAGCGCCTCGGGAATGTCTTTCAAAATGGCGTCGCGCTTGGGTTGCGTCAGGGGTTCGCTGACGCCGCCGGGCACGATCCACGCGGGATGTATGCGCTTACCGCCGAGGCGCTCGACGATCTGCTGGCCGAACTGCCGCAGTCTAATGCCATTGCGGGCGATTTCTGGGTTGCGGTCGGCAACGCCAAAAATGTTCCGCTTTGCGGGATCTTCATCCATGCCCAGCACTAAGTCGGGCGACGATAAGTGAAAGAAACTGAGCGCGTGCGATTGCAGCACCTGCGCCAGCCCAAAGATGCGGCGCAGTTTGTCGGCCGTGGGAGGAATGCGCACGGCGAGTAACTGGTCGCAAGCCTTGGCGGACGCCATAAGATGGCTGACCGGGCAGATGCCGCAGATGCGCGCCATCAGCGACGGCATTTCATAAAAGGGCCTGCCTTCGCAGAACTTCTCGAAGCCGCGAAACTGCGTGACGTGAAAACGCGCGTCTTCCACTCTTCCCCGATCGTCGAGATGCAGGGTGATTTTAGAATGGCCCTCAATACGAGTTACAGGGTCGATCAGGATCGTTTGATTAGTTGCGTCCGGCAAAGCTATGCTCCGAATCTCGTTTTTGAACTTACATCAGGATTGCGGCCTTCCAGCAATTCACTGAGCACGTAGAAAATAGTATCGGCCGAAGGCGGACAGCCGGGGACGAATACGTCCACCGGCACAACCTCGTGCACAGGGCAAACCCGCGCCAGCAGCTTCGGAACGACTTCCGTCGGCACGCCCGAACCTATGCTCACGTTCTCGCAATAGGCGCGGTCGGTCACCGCCTTCACTCCGAAAGAATTCCTCATGCCGGGAACGTTGGCGGTGACGGCGCAGTCGCCGAGCGACACCAGTAACTTGGTCCGCTCCCGCACTAACTTGATCTTATGCAGGTCTTCCTCGCTGCTGACCGACCCCTCGATCAGCGTAACATCCACTGCCTCGGGAAAATCCTTGGCGTCGACCAGCGGGCTATAGACAAGATCGGCCTTCTGGGCGACGGCCAAGAGCCGCTCGTCGATGTCGAGCAACGACATGTGGCAGCCCGAACAACCGTCGAGCCAGACTGTCGCTAAACGCAGCTTACTCACTCCTGCTCCTCCCCTCGCATCAGGGTCAAATAGGGAAGAAACTGGCGGCGCTTCAGCATCTCCGCAACCGATCTTCCCTTTTCAAACAAAGCCCCCGTCGGACAGACATGCACGCACTTGCCGCAGGTGGTGCAGGATTCCGACGATCCCCAAGGCTGGTTGAGGTCGGTGATGACCAGCGACTGGATGCCTCGTCCCATGAAATCCCAGGTGTGCGCGCCTTCGATTTCATCGCACACGCGCACACAGCGGCTGCACAGAATGCACCGGTTATGATCGACCACAAAGCGGTCGTGCGACGCGTCCACTTGCGCCTTTGGATAGCGATAGGGAAAGTGGACGTGGGTGATGTCGAGTTTTTGCGCCAGAGACTGCAATTCGCAATGGCCGTTCGACACGCAGACGGAACAAATATGGTTGCGCTCGGTGAACAGCAACTCGACGATGGCGCGGCGGTATTTCAGCAATCGCTCGGAGTCGGTGGTGACCTCCATCGCTTCTTCGACCAAGGTGACGCAGGCCGGCAGAAGCTTGGCCGTTCCCTTGACCTCGACCAGGCACAAGCGGCACGCCCCGATCATCGACAGGCCCTTCAATTCGCACAACGTGGGAATAAAAATCCCATTCTGCCGGGCCACGTCGAGGATGGTCTCATCCTGGCGCGCGCTGACGTCGCGGCCGTCGATTTTCAGCGTCTTGATGTTGCCAGAGCGGTTCATCGTGACGCCTCCTCATGCTCACCGCTAGGACGCTCGTCGCTCTGGCGGGCGTCGCTTTGATTTTCGCCGCAAACGCCGGCCGGGCACTGGCGGCTCTCGACGTGCGCCTTGTACTCTTCGGCGAAGTAGCGCAGCGTGCTCAACACCGGGTTCGGGGCCGACTGCCCCAATCCGCACAGGCTGGTGTTTCTCATCAGTTCGCATATCTCCTGGATCATCGCGATATCCTGCTGGCCGGCCTCGAAGCGCGTGATTCTGGCCAGCAGTTCGTTCATCTGATAAGTCCCAACGCGGCAGGGAATACATTTGCCGCAGGACTCGCTCATGCAGAAATCCATGAAGTACTTGGCCACGTCGACCATGCACGATGCGTCGTCCATCACGATCATTCCGCCCGACCCGACAATGGAACCGACACGGGCCAGCGATTCATAATCGACCGGCATATCGAGAAACTCCGCCGGAATGCAACCGCCGGAGGGTCCGCCCGTTTGCGCCGCCTTAAACTGGCGTCCGTCGGGAATGCCGCCGCCGATTTCAAAAATGATTTCGCGCAGCGTAATGCCCATCGGCACTTCGACCAGACCAGTGTTTTCGATACGTCCGGCGAGGGCGAACACCTTGGTGCCTTTGCTTTTTTCCGTGCCGATTTTCGCGTACCACTCGCCGCCGTTGCGCAGAATGGGCGGAATGTTGGCGTAGGTCTCGACGTTGTTGAGCAGCGTGGGCTCGCCGAACAGCCCTTCCTGCGCGGGATACGGCGGACGCGGACGCGGGGTCCCGCGTTTGCCTTCGACCGACGCGATCAGCGCGGTTTCTTCGCCACACACAAAAGCTCCCGCTCCCAGCCGCAGGTCGATGCCAAAACTGAAACGGGTCCCGCAAATGTTGTGGCCGAGCAGGCCCAGCCGTTCCGCCTGCCGGATCGCCGTGCGCAGCCGCTTAATGGCCAGCGGATACTCCGCCCGCACATAAATAAAACCTTCGGAAGCGCCGACGGCGTAGGCGGCAATCAACATGCCTTCGAGCACGCGATGCGGATCGCTCTCGAGCACGCTGCGGTCCATGAAGGCGCCGGGATCGCCTTCATCGGCGTTGCAAATCGCGTATTTCACCTTCTTGGGAGTGGCTTTCGCGACCGTGCTCCACTTCAAGCCAGTCGGATAGCCGGCGCCGCCGCGCCCGCGCAGTCCGCTCTTGACGACTTGCTCGATGACCTGCGCCGGACTCATCTCGGTGATGGCGCGCATCATGGCGCTGTAGCCGTTCAGGGCGATGTAGTCTTCGATCCGGTCGGGATCGACCACGCCGGAGTTCTCCAGCACAATTTTTTTCTGGCGCTGGAAGAACGGCACATCGGTCGGGCAGATCAAGCGGCCCACCGGCTCGGCGTCGACGCTGGCCACGATGTCGGCAGCGTCATCGGCTCCGACTCGCTTGTAGAGCACGCCGCTGCCGGTCGAAAAGTCGCCCGTCGAAACCAGCGGCCCCTCCGAGCAGAGCCCCATGCAGCCGACGCCCTTGGTCTTGCAAGTGCGCTCCACGCCCTGCTTTTTGATTTCCTGGTCGATTGCGTCCTTCACGCCCTGGCTCTGGCACGAGATACAGCCGGCGGCGACGCAAACGTTGATGGTGTGCGCGAATTTCGTCTGCTCTTCGCGCTCCAGTTCCGCTATCTGGTCCAGTTCTTCAGGAGTCATGCCGACACCCATTTCGCGACTTTCTGGCGCAGATTCTGCGAAGATACTTTGCCGGCCACTTCGCTGTCATAAACCACGGCGGGGGCCAATCCACACGATCCCAGGCAGCGCGCGGTCAACAGAGATACCTGGCCGTCGGCTGTGGTCTCGCCGGGCGCGATGCCGTAGTCCTTCGCCATGGCCGTGAGCAATTGCGACGCGCCTTTGATGTAGCACGCCGTTCCGGTGCACACCACGCAGGTGTGCTTGCCCGCCGGTTTCAGCGTGAAGAAGTGATAAAAGGTGGCCACACCGTACGCCCGGCTCAACGGAACATGCAGCGAAGCGGCCACATAACGCAGCGCCCCTTCATCCAGGTAGCCGAACGCCTCCTGGACCGTGTGAAGGGTTTCAATGAGCGAGCGGGACTGGTGGCCGAGCCGCCGCATAGTGGCGTCCACAATGCGCCAGCGTTTGTCTTGCGTATCGGGCGGAACGGGCTTGGCGTAATCCATGCCGGCCGCAGTTGGCATATCCATCTCTCCAGAGATTGCGCTACAGGCGCTCTTGAATTTCCAATCGAATGTTTAGACTAGGACATGAAAACCGAGGGTGGATGTGACGGCAGTCACCCATGGCCGTGTCGCGTTCCACAACGCGACGGTCTCGCCACCATCAACGAGAACCGCAAGTCGCCGTACCCGATCGATGCCGGTTTGCAGGGACTCGGAATTAGGGAAGCTCTGAACAAGTCTCCCAAAAATATGCGCGATGTATTGAAAGCATGGCCCTCAGCGGCTGAAGCCGCATGTTTGGCGGGTCCTAGCGGCACGGCTGAAGCCGTGCCCTACCCAAAACCGTCGATGGGTTACAGTAACCCTGAAAATGCTCTAAGTTGCTACATTGGACGCAAGCTTACGGAATTCCGCCAACTGGGGCAAAATCCCTAACGTCTCAAGGCAGGCGCGGTCATACTCCGAGAGTTGCGCTGCCGTCGAATCCTCGGGGTGGACTTCCAGTTCGTGGGCCAACAAGTCTGCCAGATAAACGGCGGTGGAACTGTCGAAACCGGTGTGCGGAATGCGAGTGGGACGATGGTGGTGCGCGATGGCCTCGACGGCCAGGGTGGGAATGCCCCACAATCCCAGCAAGTACGCGCCGATCTCCGCGTGCGAGGTGTGCAGGATTTCTTCTTCGGCTAGGAAGGGCTCGTAATTGAACTCGCGCGAGCGCGCCATCACCAGGCAGAACATGTCGGGCATTTTGCTGGCCAGGATGAGTCTTCCAATATCGTGGAGAAGCGCGGCCACGACGGTAACGTCCCGAAGTTTCCGGTCCACGGGGAGCTTGGCGGCAATGGCGGCCGCGTGGTGCGCATGTTGCTGGATGGCCTCGCAGACGGATTGTGAAATGCGCGGGTCGGGCGAAAAGACCCTGAAAGTCTCGGTCGCCAAAGCCAGGTTCTTAATGGTATCCATGCCGAGGTAGGAGACCGCGCTCTGCAAGTTGGTAACATTCTGCGCCAACCCGAAGAATGCGCTGTTGACGAGTTGCAAGACTTTCGCCGCCATGGCCACGTCTTGCTCGACGATGTGGGCCACATGCTCGATGGAACAATTCGGGTCCCCCACCGCTTGGGTAAGGGACATGTAGGTGCGGGAAAGAGAAGGCAGTTCGCCGATCGATCCAACGATCTGGCGAAGCTCGGCTGTGGACAGCAGATCCTGCAGGATGCACACACGCTCGATCGTCTCTCGCAGTGCAGCTCCACTGCACGGCTTGGCGAGAAAGCGGTGCGCCACGGGAACCGCGCGGGCCGATGAGTAGCCGGAGGAATGTCCCGACAGGATGATTCGCGCCGTACTCGGACAGCGGTCGCGAATATGGCCCAGCAGCGTGGCGCCATCCATGCCAGGCATCCGCATGTCGGAAACGACCACGTCGAAAACGCCGGCCTCACAGGCACGCAAGGCCGCTTCGCCACCCACCGCAAACTGCAGGTCCCATCGTTCCCGGTCCGCATACAGCATACGCCGAATGCCGTCCAGAATCTTGCTTTCATCGTCCACGAACAAGATGCGTTTCATACGGACACCGTCCCGGCGACTAGAGCCTTGTCCTGCTTGGGAAGGCGAATGATAAAGGTTGTGCCTATGCCCTCCTCGGTTTCGAAGTGGATGGTGCCACCGTGTTTATCGACCACCACCGAGCGCGCGATGGTCAAGCCCTGCCCGGTTCCCTTGCCGATTTCCTTGGTGGTGAAAAAGGGATCGAAAATTCGCGGCCGCACTTTTTCCGGGATTCCGGTGCCCGAGTCCTGGATGCGGATCTCGATCCAATCCGGGCAATTGCGAGTTTGCACCGTGATTTTGCCCTTTCCCGAGCCATCTTTTCCGACCACATCGGCAATGGCATGGGCGGCGTTGACGATCAAGATCAAAATGACCTGGTTGAACTCGCCGGGCAGGCACGAGATCATGGGCAAGGTGGAGTCGTAGTCGGTTTCCATCTCGGCCACGTATTTCCACTCGTTGCGGGCCACCGTAATCGTGTTTTCGATGGCGTGGTTCAGGTCGAGCAGAGTTTTGTCTTTTGCGCCCGGATGGGAAAATTCCTTCATCGCACTCACCAGCTTCGCCACCCGGCCCACGCCTTCCAGGGTCTGATCGATCGCCTTGGGAATCTCTTCGAGCAGGTAGCCAACGTCGGCGTGCTCCACCGCCGCCGAGACTTCTTGCACGGTTTCGCCAGAAAGCGCGCTGCCTTTGGCCGCCACCAACAACCGGTCGTAGCTTGCCAGCAGGCCCTTCATGTCCTGGAAGGCATCTTTCAGAAAGCGCACGTTGTCTCCGATGTACTGCGTCGGCGTATTGATCTCGTGCGCGATTCCGGCGGCGAGTTGCCCAATGGATTCAAGTTTCTGGGATTGCAGGAGCTGTTGCTGCACTTGCTGCCGGTTGGTGATGTCGCGCACCACGCAGAGCCAGTAGACCCGATCGAGTTGGGCGCGCTTAACGCTCACTTCCACGGGGTAGGTCGACCCGTCCTTGCGCCGATGGATGGATTCCAGGATGGTGGAGCCCGACTGCTGCAATAGTTCCTTAACGGTGTTCTGCGCGGCCGCGGTAAAGACAGGGTCGATATCGAAAACACGCATAGCCAGAAGTTCTTCGCGGCTGTAGCCGGAATCCAGGCAGGCTTTTTGGTTGAAATCGAGGAAACGGAGCGTCTCGGGATCGAGGACCTCAATGGCGTCATGGAACTGGTCCGTCAACATACGAAGCAGATTCAGCGATTTTTCCGAACGTTTGCGCTTGGTGATGTCCTCAATCATTCCTTCATAGCGGACCACCACACGGTCCCGACGAACGGCATGACCGCTGGCGGCGATCCAGATCTTGCTGCCGTCCTTGCGATAGACTTCGCATTCCAAGCTCAACATGCTCCCGAGCCTATCCATTACACCCAGGAACTCGTCGTGACGTTTAGGGTCGACATAAAGCTGCCGGGAAATATCGGTGACGCTTGCGATCATCTCGTCCGGAGAACCGTACCCGAAGGTGTGGGCCATGGCCGGGTTCACGCTCAGGAAGCGGCCGTCCGGCGTGCTCTGAAACATGCCGACGATGGCTTCGTCGAAGATTCCGCGATACTTGCGTTCCGCCTCCCGCAGCGCGTCCTCAGCCCGTTTACGCTGGCTGATATCGCGTCCTACCCCGGCGATTCCGGAAACCTGGCCGCCGGCGTCTCGTAGGAGCACCTTGGTGGTCAGGATTTGGGTCGTGTTCCCCTGGCGATCCAGGCACTTTTCTTCATGGTCGACCAAGGGCTTTCCGGAACGTATCACCTGCTGCTCGTCGGCATAGTAAGTGGTGGCAAGTTCTTTGGGATAGTAGTCGAAGTCGGTTTTCCCAAGCAGTTCCTCGGGGCTGTTCGCTCCCATGGACCGCGCTAAAAACAGGTTGGCAATCAGGAACCTGCTCTGCCTGTCCTTCACGTACATGAAGTCTGGGATGTTGTCGATTAGAGCGCGTAACATCACGCGCTCGTTGTCCAATTCCAAATGGGCCTGGCGCCATATCTCGTCTGTCCGCCTTCGAGCGGTGGAGTTAATCAACGCGCGGACACTGAAAAACAGTGCGATAATCACAACCGCCAGCAGCACAGTCTCAAAGATTCCCTGAATTCTTTGCAGTCGATCGATCAAGGCGAGTTCGGCCCTGAAGTCGCTCTCCAAGTCGTTCTGCAGCTTTTCCAATTCCGTTTGAACTGCCTGGTTTTCATGCCATGAATTAGCCAGGTCCGCTTGCATCTCGATAGGCAGAACACCGTTGGCGTTTGCGCCTGCCGCGTAAATCACTTTGGACCGCGCTTGCAGGTCGTCGATCCGGCGTATCAGAGACACGATCTGCTGGTGGCGCCCGGCGTTGAACGCCATGAACTTGCCGGCGCTGTCGAGCGACGACACCACGGTTGCGGCGTCCCGGCTGGCGCTTGCAAGTTGAGCTTTTTCTTGCATCACAACCGCATCGCTATATTCGCGGTTCATTCTCTGGAACGTAGTGGTGGCTTCCTGGCTCTTGAGCGCCGCTGGGAAAAGAGAATGGGATGCAATCCTGACATGCGTGCGCACCGTGTTCGCAGACCACTGCGTTATCGTCAGCAGCCCGATTACCCCAAGCACAGCCACTATGAGGGTGTTCTTAACCGGCGGGGAAAGCGAAGCCGAAGACCCTGGGTCGCCACGTTGCATCTCCTGCACTCCTTTCCTCGGCGCTCTTATGTCGAATGAATCGCGGGTTCGGGCTCACGCAGCCGCTCATGTGGCAAATCACACTTTTGCTCACTGCTACGAGAGTCATCGGCGCCAGCACGAGTTCCTTCAGATTGTTTGCGGAATCCACTCTCAAACCCCAACAGGGCAGGTACCTCAGGTGCCTGATTCGTCGAGCGCGCTCTGCCGATGGAATGCTGTTAGAGGGCCTCATCCTTCTTCGTGGACGACGAGACCGCCGTCCTGGATGGCTGCCCGCGAATGCTGCCTCGGGCGCTCGAAGCGGGCACAGCCTTTAGGTGGGGAACAAGGCCTTACTTTCTGGCGGGAACAATGTCAAGAAGTCGATAAGAAACAAGGAGAGGAACCCCATGGCTGAAAAGATCCTATTGGTGGACGACGACGCCAATGTTCTGGACGCGTACCGGCGCAGTTTGAGCCGGGAGTTTCTCATAGAGACCGCGCTCGGCGGCCAGCAGGCCGTGAAACTCGCCACCGACAGCGGGCCCTACGCGGTAGTGGTTTCCGACATGCGCATGCCCGGCATGGACGGCATCCAGCTCTTGAGCAGAATCAAGGCGATCTCGCCCGACACCATCCGCGTCATGCTGACCGGCAACGCCGAGATGGACACGGCCGTCAACGCCATCAACGAGGGCAGCATCTTCCGTTTTCTGAACAAGCCGTGCAGCAAGGAAACGATGGCGAAAACCCTGACCGCGGCGCTGGTGCAGTACCGCCTGGTCACCGCCGAAAAGCAGCTTTTGGAACAGACCCTGAGCGGCAGCATACAAGTGCTGACGGAAGTGCTCAGCCTGGTCAATCCCGCCGCCTTCAGCCGCGCCGAGCGCGCCCGCCGCTACATCCACCACATCGTAAAAGCGATGTCGCTCGGCAATCCGTGGCAATACGAAGTCGCCGCCATGATGTCGCAACTCGGCTGCGTCACGCTGGCTCCGGAAACCATCGAGGCCGTGTACAGCGGCGAAAAACTCACTGCGAACGAGCAGGCGCAATATGACGCGCACCCCAGTGTCGCCTACGGTCTACTATCGAAAATCCCGCGCCTCGAGCCCATCGCGTGGATGATCGAGCACCAGAACCAGCCCATCCCCGAGGTCGGCGAACCCGTCGGGGCGGACATGCGGCAGGCAGCGGAAGTGCTCCGGCTCACGCTGGCCTATGAAAATCTCATCCAAAAGGGTGCTTCGCGCAACGAGGCGGCGCACACGCTGGCCCGGCAAAACAAGAACGTCAGTCCGGATTTTTTGAACGCCCTGGTGTCGCTGGACCCGAACGCCGAAGAAGGCGAAATACGAAAGTGCCGGGTCGATGAGCTGACCCCCGGCATGATCGTGCAGCAGGAAGTCCGCACCATAGATGGAGCGTTGCTTGTCTCCAAAGGCCAGGAGGCGACTGCGCCGCTCATCTTCAAGCTCAAGAACTTCCACGCCCGGCGTGCCATCGTTGGGGACATCACGGTCTCCATGCCTACGACCACGCTCGCTTTCGTGAAAGGCGCATCGTAGGGCGGCTGCGGTCTCCAGGGAATTGCCACCACGGATCCCGCAACCCGTTTGCCCGAAATGAAAGCGGTGGCGCCCAGGCACTGGCAATTGCCTCAAGCCTGCGGATAAATCCCCAGCACCTTCACCAGCTCCGCGATTTCGCTTAAATGCCGCAGGGCCTGGCGCGAGTCTTCATCGTCTCCGCGCAGCAGGTCCACAAAAAAAACGTATTCCCACGGACGCCCGCGCATGGGCCGCGACTCGATCTTGCTTAAACTAATACCGCGCAGCGCGAACACGCTGAGCGCCTTGAACAACACCCCTGGAACATTCTTCAAGCTAAATGCCAGCGAAGTCTTGTACGCACTGTCACTCGGCGCCGCGCGCGGCTTTCCCCGCTTGATTTTTCCTCGTTCGATGAGAAAGAAGCGGGTAAAGTTTTTCTTATCGTCCTCGATGCCGGCCTTCAGAATTATTCCCTCATACACTTCCGCGGCGCGCCGGCTGGCAATGGCGGCCGCATCGCGCAGGCCTTCGGCGACAATATGCTTCACGCTTCCCGCCGTGTCGTAGAACGGCACCGCTTCCAGCCGAGGATTTTTCCGAAACAAGTCGCGGCACTGATCGAGCGCCACGGGATGCGAAAACACCCGCCGGACGTCTCCAAGCCTGGTGCCCGGCAGCGCAATCAGGTTGTGTACAATGCGCAACCGAAACTCGCGCACGATGTGAACGTCGCGCCCCAACAACAGATCGAAATGCTCGGCGACCGAGCCCGCCAGCGAGTTCTCGATCGGAACCACCGCGCCGTTGACTGCTTTATGCGCGACGCGCTCAAAGACCTCCATCGAACGCGCGCACGGCACTACCTTTGCCCGCGGCAACATCCGTTCCGCCGCCTCATGGCTGAAAGACCCGAGTTCTCCTTGGATCGCAATCTTCATGAATCCATTTTCCTCTTTGCACCAAAAACTATTTCCTGTAAAGACGAGGGCTTGCCCCGTTTCCCGTGCGCCGCCAATAGAGACGCGGCAAGCCGCGTCTCTACGAGAATTCAATTCCGGAAGGACGATGCAGGTCCCGCCGCAATTCATCCCACCGGCGGCCGCGCCAACTCTTTCGTCATCTCCAGCGCATCGAGCTGCCCAGAATAATATCCGGCAACCGTCTTTTCCACGAAGTATCCTTTCTGCTTGTAGAAACGGATCGCCGCCTCATTGTTCACTGGAGTCTCCAGCGCCACGGCAACCGCGCCTGCCCGTAACAACCGCCCTTCCGCGGCCCGCAGTAAATCCGAGCCGACGCCCGCCCGCCGCGCCTCCGCGATCACGTCGATGGTAATAATGTGCCCGCTCTTGCGGCGGTTCTCCGCCACGATGAAACCTAATATGCTCGTAGGGTGGCCGCCGTTGTCGCGAATGCCTTCGTTTTCAGCCACCAGAGTGAACGACCCAGGCCGCCGCATATAGAAAGCCAGTTCCGCCCGCGAATACGCCAACTGCGGATCGAAGCACGCCTGGTCGATCCGCCACAACGTGTCAAAATCGGTTTTCTTGAATTCGCGAATTCGATATGTCACGCCGTCATTGTAGCGGGAGCGGCCAGGTTTGCGGCGCCGCGCTTTTTTCCACCGCCCTCCGCTTGCGCAGTCGCATCCCTAAGAAGTACGATTTCTTCAACGAGGCAGCCGTGGGGCGTTTCCTTCTCATTGACGTAGTTGTCGCGGCGACGTTCTTAGGCCTGTCTTTCGTCTTCTGGTATGCCTGGTTCGTCCGCTACAACCGGCGTCGCGCATCGAACGTGCTGGAGTGGATACAGACGGCCTGTCTCGGAAAAGGACGCATCGCCGATTTGCGCTGGCAGGCCAGCAGCTCGCGCCTGAGGGCCACGATTCATCTTTCCTCGCGCTGGTTTGAGAACGCCCGTCTCACAATTCGCCTCTTGCCGCGCCCACTTCCGTTGCAATGGATGTTGAGCCGCTGGCGCCAGCAGCAGGAAACGCTTACCTTCGAAGCCGACATGGGATTTCCCCCCAGCTTCCATCTCGACGTCGTCCGTCATCGCTGGTCGGGATGCACCGGTGCGAACAGCTCGGGCGCGAAAGACGCGCGTTCGAAAAACTCAACCCGGAACTCAGCCCGCGCTCGCACTTGGACCGTCGCCCGCCCCAGCCCTATCATTCTCACCACCAAGGAAGACTGGCCCGCCGAACTCAGCCCCGTGGTGAACGCGCTGGCGTCATGGCGCGACAAGAATTTCGCCGGCGTCCGTTTCGATTCCAAGTCGCCACACTTCACCGCTACCGTTGCGCTGGAAAACCTCTCCGACCCAAAATCCGCAGCCGCCCTGCTGGGCCTCTTCCGCGAACTGGCGGCGAGCTCGTCGGCCAAACAACACTAAGTTTCTGCCGAGAGAGATTCAAACCGCGTGTCGCGGCGGTCGTTGGTATAATGGCGATGTTTCGCCAACCGGCGGTCTACGTTTGGCTTGGAACAAAATTGCAGATCATCGGCCCCGGCAGGTTGCCTGCGGTCAAGATTGCCATTTGTATTGGCATTTTGATTATTTCATGCTTTTTCCGCACCTCCCACTTTCTGTAAGCGTCAATTGATGACTCAGGCAAATCGACATTGTTCTTTGAAAGGGCAAGTTCACTCTTTCGCAACTCCTTCTCAGTGATGGCGAGGTGCTCGATTGCTCGGGTCAGATTAACATCCCCACAACTTTGAACCGGGATTTTATCAACTCTGACGTGAACGACTTTACCAACTCTACGAACATCTTCAAGAGCGAGAATCGTGACAGTGACGCCTTGATACGTTACCCAAACTTGGCCGGGTCGGTAGTCAGCCATTTTCGCGTTGGAGTTATCCTGTTGACTTTGAGCCATCGCTTTCGGAAGGCTTGCCAGAAGCAGAACCAAACTGAGGACTGCCATTTTGCTCAAGATCATCTTCATGGATCGCCACCTTTTCGATATAGTTGGGCCGGAAAACTGCACCTCTATAAATATGATGCTGGGGATAGCTGTTGTAAATAGGCCATTACACCAACAGACTTTGTAGCCAACTCTCCTCGCTGGGCTGCCTGCGGACCTCGGAAGCCGGCCGTCTCACCCCTACTCCGGCTCGGCCACAAACCGGTACCCCACTCCGCGCACGGTCTGCAAATGTTTCGGCTGCGATGGATCCTCTTCGATGTACCTGCGCAGTCGCACCACGAAATTGTCGATGGCGCGCGTATCGGTGTCTTCGCGCAATCCCCAAACATCTTCGAGAATCGCCTTGCGCGAAACCACGCGCCCCGCACTCTGCACCAGATAGCGCAGCAACTCCGCCTCCATCACCGTCAGATGGATCGTATTTCCCAACGAACTCAACTCCAGTTCCGCGAATTCAATCGTCTTGCCGGAAAAACTAAATGTATCCCCAGGTTGCCCCACAGCCTGCCCTGAGCTTGTCGAAAGGTCTCGCGGTTTTCGAGACGCGGGCCCCCCCGCCGCGCCGCCGTCTTTCATCCACGCGCTGCGCCGCAACAGGCCATCCAGGCGCGCGATCAGGATCGCCAGCTCAAACGGCTTGGGCAAATAATCGTCCGCTCCCGCCGCGAACCCCTGCAACACATCTTCCGGACGCCCGCGCGCCGTCAACATCAAAATCGGCACATAATTTTTTTTCTCGCGCAGCAACGCCGCCACCTCGAAGCCGCTCTTGCCCGGCAGCATCACGTCGAGCACCACCGCGTCGAAGCGTTCTTTTCTTTCGACCAGCCTCGCCAGCGCCGTCTCGCCGTCACTCGCAACTTCCACCGCGTGTCCTTCGGCTTGCAGGTTGAAGCGCAAGCCCTGCGCCAGATGCGCCTCGTCTTCGACCACCAGCACCCGGCTCATGCCACCGTCACTTTCCGGGGCAGTTCCAGCGTCATCGTTGTCCCCTTGCCCGCGCCTTCGCTCTCGGCAAACACCCGCCCGCCGTGCTTGCGCGCGATCGCCCGCACGATAAACAATCCCAATCCCGTTCCCTTCACTTGCCCGAGCGAACGGTGCGTCACCCGGTAAAACCGTTTAAAAATGCTTTTCAACTCCTCTTCCGGAATCCCCACGCCCTGGTCGCGCACGCGCAGCACGACGCGCTCGGCGTTATTCGTGGGCACCTCCAACTCGACCGCGATGTGGACGCCGTCGGGCGAGTACTTCACGGCATTGTCGAGCAGGTTTGAAACCACCGTCCGCAACTCCTCGGCATCGCCCAGCACGCGCGCTCCGCCGCCGTTCGGCACGGATGAAGATAAAGGCAGAGACTCGCGGTAGTCGAGGTTCGCGGCCGCCAGATGGTGCCGCGTCCGCGCCAGATCCATGCACTCGCGCACCAGCGCGTCGAATTCCACCGGCACGCGCTGCGCCGCGCCTTTTTTGTGCGCCGCCTCGCCCGCTTTCAACACCTGCTCCACGGTGTGCAACAGACGGTCGGTATCGACCAGCATCAACTCGTAGAACTGCCGCCGCTGCGCTTCCGCCACTTCGTGTTTCTGCAAGGTTTCGAGATAGAGCCGTACGGACGCGATTGGCGTCTTCAATTCATGCGTGACCGCGTTGATGAAGCTGTCGTGCTGCTCGTTGCGGCGAATTTCGCGCACCAGAAAAATCGTGTTGAGCACCAGCCCCGCAACGATGGCGCCGAAAAATATGATGCCCAGAAAAACCTTGATGCCCTCGCGCCAGTTGAGGATGATCCAGCCGCTGCCCACCGCAACCGCCAGCCCCGCCAGGCACACCCCGAACGTCAGGAAAAAATAGATCGCCTTTTGCCGGCTAATGATCCGCACAGGGGAATTGTAATGGGAGAGGCGGCGGGTGTCAGGTGGTAGGTGTGAGGATGGGAGTGGAAGGGCGATGTTATGCCAATCGCTACAACGACTCTCTGTTCCGCTGGAATTGTGGGAAAATATCTCTTTGCCTCGAAGGAGGAACAATGCAGAAACGCAAACTTGGATATAGCAATTTGGAAGTTTCGGCACTCGGCTTGGGCTGCATGGGAATGAGTTTTTCCTACGGTCCTCCCAAAGACAAGCAGGAGATGACATCTCTTCTCCATGCCGCCGTGGAACGCGGCGTCACATTCTTTGACACCGCCGAAGTCTACGGTCCGTTCACGAACGAAGAACTGGTTGGAGAGGCGCTCGCTCCGTTCCGCGGAAAGGTCGTGATTGCCACCAAGTTTGGATTCGACTTGAGTGGCAGCGATAATCGGCCGGGAGCGGCGGGGCTGAATAGCCGGCCCGAGCACATCAAGGAGGCTGTCGAAGGCTCGCTCAAGCGGCTCAAGATCGAGACCATCGACCTGCTCTATCAACACAGGGTTGACCCAAACGTGCCGATTGAAGACGTCGCCGGAGCGGTGAAGGAACTGATTCAAACAGGCAAGGTCAAGCACTTCGGTCTTTCAGAAGCGTCGGCCAAGACGATTCGCCGTGCGCACGCCGTCCAGCCGGTCACGGCGGTGCAGAGCGAATGCTCAATTTTGTTCCGCGAGCATGAGAAGGAAGTGCTGCCGACCCTTGAGGAACTCGGAATCGGCTTCGTGCCGTATAGCCCTTTGGGGAGAGGCTTCCTGACGGGAAAGATCGACGAAAACACTACGTTCGACAGCGCCGATTTCCGCAGCAAATTGCCTCGGTTTACGCCGGAGGCGCGGAAGGCGAACCAGGCTTTGGTCGATCTGCTGGGCAAGTTCGCGCAGCGGAAGAAGGCGACTCCGGCGCAGATCGCGCTGGCTTGGCTGCTGGCACAGAAGCCTTGGATTGTTCCGATTCCAGGCACAACGAAGCTGGAGCGGCTTGACGAGAACATCGGAGCAGCGGCAATCCAGCTTACGACCGACGATCTCCGTGAGATCGACAGCGCCGCCGCAAAGATCACGGTGCAAGGGGCGCGGTATCCGGAAAACCTGGAGCGCATGACTGGCCGCTGAGCGGAGAGGCATCCACCTCCCAGGTTAGCGCCCAAAAAACGGGCGCGAACCTGGAGCACCTTGCTACCGCAGCTCGATTCGGAAGGCTTTCCTGAGAACTGAGACCTAAAACCTGAGACCTGCTCTCAGTCGTGGCCTGCGGCGGACGCCAACACTGCGGCCGCCTTCACATCGCGAACTAACTCTGGCTTCGGCGGAAGGTTATCGAGGGTGACTTTATAGACGTGCTGCGCCAGGCCCAGCTTTTTCAGCAGCCAGATGCCGTACCAATTCATGTCGAATTCGTACCACGCCATGCCATGACGCGCCGAGACCGGATGCGCATGATGATTGTTGTGCCAGCCTTCGCCAAAGGTAAAAATGGCTACAAGAAAATTGTTGGTCGAGAGGTCTCTGGTGGCAAAGCGGCGAGTGCCCCAGATATGTGTGATCGAGTTCACCATCCAGGTGGCGTGCAGCCCGACGACCACGCGCGCGAAGACTCCCCAGAGCAGCCACGGCCATCCGCCGATGGCATAAAGGATGACGCCTAAAAGAATGTTGCTGGTCCAGTGATACTTCGTCAGCCAGACGTGGACTTTATCTTTGGTAAGGTCGGGAACGTAGCGCGCCAGCGTGGTCGTGTCGTGATGCATCGACTTGCCCATCAGGATCCATCCCATGTGCGACCACCACTTGCCGTCGATGGGCGAGTGCGGATCGCCCGGCTCATCCGAATACTTATGATGAATGCGGTGGGTCGCCACCCAGAAAATCGGCCCGCCTTCGAGCGCCAGGGTCGCGCACCAGGTCAGAAAATATTCCACCCACTTCGGCGCCTTGTAGCCGCGATGCGTGAGTAGGCGGTGATAGCTCATCCCAATCCCTAGACTGAGGGAAACCCACAGCAAGAAAACGGCAACGAAGAATGCCGGCCAGGTAAAGAAGAACAGCGCCGCCACGGCGCCCACATGAAACAGGAACATGACTGTCGCCGTGCCCCAGTTGAAACCGTCGCGGCGGGCCCGCTCTCGACGATTGCCGCTTTCGCCCGTTTCGGTCATTGTTATTGCCATTGCTTGGCTGGCGGCCGCGCTCATCGTCTCGTGCGTGGTCTCGAACTTTGTTTCGAACTTTGTCTGGTTCATGGTCTTTGTCTTTTCTCCCCCATCGAAAATCTATTTCCCCCACTGCCTGTCTACGACCATAGCAAGAGACTCGCGCCTGCCCTGTAATACTTCTGTCATCTGGCGTTCTGGGTTCCGTTTCACCAGCTCCCTACCAACTGGTTGGTTTCACGCAGGATGGCTGAAATGAGCCAGCCGGGTTGGCGCAACTTCTCGCCGCGGTCCGAGTTTAGGTGAGTAGGCGCTTCGGATGAAACAGAAAAGCTGAAGCGCCTCGGGCTCCGGCGAATCGCAGCGTTGGATCGCAGCGTTGGATCGCAAAAGCGGATTGCCCAGCGGAACGAAAAGGAGGTCCACCATGAAATACCTGAGATATGTTGCACTGCTTGCTTTACTGACGTTGCCGGTTGCGTACTCACAGGCCCAGATCAGGGTCGGAGTCGGGATCGGCGTTGGTGGCTATGTGGCTGGGCCGCCGGTGTGCGCTTACGGCTATTACCCGGACTATCCGTATGCTTGCGCGCCCTACGGTTACTACGGCCCGGCTTGGTTCGCGAACGGCGTCTTTATCGGCGCGGGGCCGTGGTACCACGGCTGGGGACATGGTTATTACCGAGGCGGCTGGGGCCGTGGTTATGCGGGACATGGATTTGCGAGACATGGATTTTGGGGACGTGGATTCGCGGGACGTGGTCCGGCGGTGGGGCGCGGATTCGCAGGGCGCGGCCGGGGCGCAGGCTTCCGCGGAGGGTACCATGGAGGGTCTCGGGGCCGCCGCTGAACAGATCGGGTCATCGGGACATCGGGTGATCGGGTCATCGGGTCATTGAAAGTCAAAAGCCTCTGAACTTCGATGTCCCGATCACCCGATCACCCGATGTCCCGATGTTGTTCATCGGTGAGCGGCCGGTTGCTAATGGCCGGCTTTGGCGCTGGACGCCTGCGAAGAAAGAGCGGATTTCTTCCGGCGGCGGTCCTGACAGAGTACGTTCTCTACCTTGGCCGCCAAGCGATCGGAACGCTTGTCGAGTTCGAGCGAGGACTTTTCGCAGTAGGCGGCGGCGCCTTCGTGGAGGAGTCTTTCTTCGTTCCTCTGCGGCAGGCTGCTGAGCACGATGACGGGAATGTCCATGGTGGCGGGATTTATTTTAAGGGCCTTTAGGACATCCGGGCCGCTGATCTTGGGAATCATCATGTCGAGCAGTATGATGTCGGGCAATTTTTCGTTGGCGAGTTGCAAGGCTTCCTCACCGTCGCCGGCGGTGGTGACCTGGAACCCGGCCCTGGACAAAGCGCGCTCGTTGGCCATGCGGAGAAACTTGCTGTCGTCGACCAGCAGCACTTTAGCGTTCATAACCACACGCATCCCTCATAGCGGTTGATCGGCAGGGCGGCGGAAAACTTGAGGGGTGGGAGATACTATGCCTGGGCCGTCAAGTTCGCGTAGAGACGCGGCTTGCCGCGGCTCCGGAGCCTGGGGCAAGCCCCGTTTCTACAAGCGATTGACCGGGGTGGAACCTGAGTTATAGCGCATCTACTTCTTCGCCAGCGAGCGGACGTAGTTCACCAGGTTCCAGATGTCGTCGTCCTTGGCGCGGTCGCCTTCGGGGGGCATTTCGCCCTTGCCGTGGCGGATCACGAAGAAGAGTTCGCCGTCGGTGCGACTCTTGAGCGCGTCGGGACTGGTGAAATCGGTGACGTTTTTCATGTCCGACGCCATGTCGCCCTTGCCGTCGCCAGTGTCGCCATGACACATGGCGCAGTCGATGGCGTAAAGCTTCTTGGCTTTGTTGAGCGACTCCGCGGTGGGCTTGACGGGATTTGCCTTGGCGGCATCCTCGGGAGTAGGGCCTTTGGCGGCGGGCTGGTTCTGCTGCGCCCATAGCGCGAACGCAAAAAAGAGCAAGGCTAGAAGGACGAGCGGAATTTTCTTCAGAGAATCCTGGTTGGAAAGTTTCCTTTTCAACACACACCTCCGGTTCGGGAGAAACGGTTGAACTGCTAAAGATACTCCACGAGACGGAAATGTGCACGCAGAGATCGGGGCATCGGCCCATCGAAAGTCAAGGGCATGTAAGTTTAGGTCGCCCGATGGCTCGATGGTCCGATGACCCGATTCTTGCCGGCATCCGTTGTTTATTGCAACGGATTACGCACGCAACCCCTTCGTCTAGCGAGGATGACAGAAATATTTCACCTACAGAAGATCGGGAACTGCTCTGACGCTCTCTCCAGATATTCCCGCCCAATGTCCCTGCCAAGAACCGCATATTAATGGAAACGAGTGAGCTTGCAGGCTACCGTGTGGCCATTCAATGCGCATAATGCGCACAATGTTGCATATAGAACGGAAAAATGATTGATTTAGCGCAATTCGATCACAAAATCCTTGACAATCTCTGAGGCTGATGCGATAAGTGGGTGCCGGACTCGGAAGACACGGTCCCTCCAAAACGCCCATCCAAAAAAGGAGTCTGCATGAACCTACGTCGTCGCTGGTTGCAAATATTTCCCTTTGTGGCACTGCTCGCAGTGTCACTGATCTTATCCGGTACAGTACTCGCCCAGAGTACGAACCGCCAAATTGGCACGCAGTTCACGGTGACGGCCGATCCGCTGGTGCAGCGGCCGCTGGAGCAACCCTGCGTGGTGCCGCTTTTTGCCGATTACCAGTTTGCATATTTTTCACAGTGGCAACAGACTTTTGCCTTCGCGCCCCCGGGCAACTGCCCCGGTCCGTGGGAGAAGGTGGTATTCGAGGCGGATTTCAGCGAGAACGGGGGAATCCAGTACGACCGCTCGGCAATCATTTTTCTGGGCGACACGGACCTCTATTTCGGCACCACTCCTGAGCCGCTCGCGACCCTCACCAACACCTGGCATGTCGAGCGCGACGTCACCGATTACAGCGCGCTGCTGGCGACCCCGCAGAATGGCGATATTGAGCTGGGGAACTGCACCACGGACTGCTCGACATACTTGACCGGAGTTCTCACGGTAAGCGCGGACTTGGAGTTTTATCCCGCGCAACGTCGCCGCAGCGACAAAAAGCTGCCCGACGTTGTGCTGCCGCTGGTGCAGACCAACAGCAATGGTGGGATCAACTTGCCAGGTTACGTGTATACTCCCACGGATCAACTCTCGACGACCTTTACACTGCCGACCAATATCGAGCGGGCTTACCTCGACGTCGTCTCCCAGAGCCAGAACGTCGACGAGACCTGGTGGGGCTGTCTTCCCAACAATCTTGCCAGCATCAATGAGGCCTACGGATGTGGAAATACAAATTTCCGCGAGACTGAGGTCACCATTGATGGACAGCCGGCCGGGGTTGCTCCGGTTTCTCCCTGGGTCTACACCGGAGATCTGCCTGACGACTGGATGCCCACCCCCGGCGTACAAACTCTCGAGTTTGTTCCTTATCGTGTAAACCTTACGCCTTTTGCCAGCCTGCTGAGCAACGGCCAACCCCACACCATTGCGTTTAGTGTGTTTAACAACGACTACTACTACGAGGTAACAGGATCGCTGCTGCTCTACCTCGACCAGGGGAGCACGCAGATCACTGGCGCGGTCACCGAGAACACCCTGACCGTACCAAATCCCGTGATCACCGAGAAACTACACGGGACTGGGACCGTCAAGGGAACGATCGGCGTCCAATCCAACCGCAACTACACGATTGCAGGATATGTCAATACGTCCCACGGAATGGTCTCGACTTCGATCGCCCAGCAACAGAACTTTTCCAGCACCGAGAGGATCGATTTCGACACCGTCAATTACACGGTGCTCGACCAGAACACTTCCATACAAACGAGCCTCTCTACCCAGACTACCGTATCGAACACGGCGGGGACGACCGTCACCAGCGACAAATGGAGCTTCCCGTTCACGGTTCGTTTCACCTATCCCGTGAGCAGCGCTATGTTCGGCTTTACGGAGGCGTTCACGCAGGACTACGGCACCAGCGAACTGGTCACGTTCAATGGGACTCCCACTTACTTCAACTCGCTCACGAACGCGTTGAAGGCCACGGACGCGAGCCCCTTAGCGAGTTCGCAAAAATACACCTATTTCGATTCGAATGGCGTGTCTTATGAATGTCGCATTGCATCCGAGAATGCCGTTTTGACCGCGGTTGATAGAGGGTGCAAGCAAAGCCAATACTAACGCTCCAACTGCCGGTGGGGTCCCGGGCGTTGGTTGAAGCCCGGGATCCTATCGCGGTCATGGCAAACGATAAAGGCGCAATAGAGCGGCTTAACAGCCCGTGGTGAAAGTAAGATTTGTATCAGGGTATGCCTTTAGAAGCTGCTGAAAAAGTCAAACTTCGACGCCCAGCCCCTAAAGAACCTCTGATTAAGCCCATTGTAGCGGCAAAAGCACGATGGCGAGGCGAATGTTTCGCGCAACGCTGCCAGTGACGCGGATAAAATGCATAGGTCCTTCGCTTCGCTCAGGATGACAGGGGAAAGTATTTTACTTAATCAGAGGTTCCCTAAAGGGGCGATTGATTTCGAAAGACTTGTGGTATCGCTAAAGCGATACCCTGATACGAAACTGGAATTTTTCCGCAAGTTGTTTAGGCATACCGTAAGTGCCATGTTATAAATGCTCCTTTAGGCGCTGGACATTCATCACGGTTTGCTAACCACGATCGCGTAGAAAGGCCGTTCCGGCTGCGCCGCGCTACAAGTAGAATTACGAAATGCGCACCAACTTCGCTTTTGGCAGAAATGGACTGCCCCTCGACCTGCCCAGTGCATTCCGCTATCGGGTGCTCGAAGCCAGGTCCGCCGCGCCGCTGGCTGGGCCTGAGGCAGCCATCGAACGCGCTCTGGACGCGCCGATTGGCTGTGGCTCCCTCCTCTCATTGGCGAACAACAAGAAGTCGGCGGCCATCTCCGTGTGCGATATCACGCGGCCCGTCCCGAACTGGCAGATTCTTCAAGCCCTCCTGCATAGGATCGAGACCGCCGGCGTCCCTCGCGACGCCATCACGATCCTGATTGCCACCGGGCTCCATCGCCCAGCGACGGATGCGGAGATCGCCGAGATTTGCGGGGACTTGGTCGCCAGGAACTATCGCGTGGTCAATCACCACGCGCGCGAACTTCGGGAGCACCGCTTCCTCGGCGCCACGCAATCGGGCACGCCGGTATATATCGACGAGCGCTTTCTCGCAGCCGATCTGCACATCACCGTGGGCTTCATCGAACCCCATCTCATGCTGGGATTCTCCGGCGGGCGCAAGCTCATCGCGCCCGGACTGGCGGCAGAGACGACAATCAAAGTCTTGCACAGCCCCAAGTTCATGCGCGATCGACGGGCGGTCGAGGGCTCGATTGACGACAATCCGCTCCACCGCGAGCTGCTCGAGATCGCCTGCATGGCGCGGCACGACTTTATGGTGGACGTAGCCTTGGCGCGCAGCGAAGCCTCTGGATCGCGCCCCATTGCAGCCGTATTCGCGGGCGATCCGGTGCAGGCGCACCATCGCGGCGTTCAATTTGTTTGCCAAGCCATGCTCCGGGTACTCGATGACCCTGTCGACGCCGTGATTACTACCTCGGCTGGATACCCCTTGGATTTGACTTTCTACCAGGCGATCAAAGGGGTCACGGCGGCGGCCCACATCGTGAAACCTGGAGGCAGAATCCTGTTGCTGGCCGCCTGTGAAGAAGGCGCTGGAGGCCGCGAGTTCAGCCAGATGTTGTCGCGCACCTGTTCCAATCGCGAGTTTCTGGCCCAGATCGCTCGAGATCCAGTCACGGTGGACCAATGGCAACTCGAGAAACTCGCGCTGGTGACTACAAACGCACAGGTCCACTACTACGTTCCCGGCTTACCCGCAGCTTGCCACGCCTCAGTTTGGGGAAACGTGCATCCCTCCGCTGAGGGCGCAATCCGCGCACTGTTCGAGGGACTGCCCAGCGAAGCAACTGTCGCGGTGATCCCCGAAGGACCCTATGTCCTGGCCTTGCCGGATGCACAAGAGAAAGCTGCGAGTTCGTAACGCCGCTCTGAAATCAGCGCCGCGACGAGCTAGCTTTCCAGCTTGAAAATCCTTTCCATCAACATCCACTTCTCGCCGGGAGCAGCCTGCGGCAATGGCTGCTGAAATTTCCACATGAGGTCTTCCCACTGCCGCACCTTGGGGTTCAGCCGATCGGCAGCGGCCTTGGCCTCGAACGAGAAGTTTTCATCGACTTCCATGATCATGAACATTCGCGTGCCCAGAAGATAAATCTCCAAGTCCACGATGCCCGCGTCTCGGATGCTCGCTGTAATCTCGGGCCAGATTTTCTCATGGTGACGTTTGTAGTCGGCGATCATGGTTGGATCGTCTTTGAGGTCCAGCGTAAGACAGAATCGTCGGTTCATGCGGGGCGTTCACTCCTGGCTTTGTAGTTGTGGGGCTGCGAGAACGGGCCTGTGACCGCGGAGCCCGAAGTACAGTACATAGACCTGGCAAATGAGCGGGACCACAAACGCTTCGCGGATGCTGCTGTGGTCCGAAATAAACCCCATGATGGCGGGAAACATCGCTCCGCCAATAATGGACGCCACTAGTAACGACGATCCTAACTTCGTGTAGGGGCCGAGTCCCTTGATGCTCAGGGCGAAGATTGTCGGAAACATGATGGAATGAAAGAAGCCGATCATAACAATGGCCCAAAGTGGCGGAGCGCCGGAACCGGACAACACGAGTAACAGGCACAGCACCGTGCAAGAAGCGTACAGCGAAAGCAATTTGGGCGCGGCGATGCGCTTCATCAGATAAGCTCCGCTGAATCGTCCCACCATGAATCCCAGCAGGTGCAGCTTCAGATAGAGCGCGGCGGCCTTCTGCGGCATCCCCGGCATGGTATGCTGCGCAAACCTGATCGCAAAACTCGCGACTCCCACCTGCGCGCCCACATAAAAGAACTGGGCAGCAACTCCCTTGACCAGATGCCTATAACTTAATATCTCGGTTAGTTCCTTGGCGGTCGACTTAGTCCTAGCCTTAGTCCCAGTCCCGGCGTTCTGGTCTTCAATTTCCGGAAGATGGGCAAAGTAGATCATGGCCGCAACCGCCAGGAAGATTCCGGCGATCACGAGATAAGGGACCCTGACGGTGCTGACCACCGACGAGCGGTAGGCCTCCACTTGTGCGGGCGTCATCGCCGCCAGTTGTTCTCGCGAGTACTCTACCGCCGATAAAATGAACGCAGCTCCGATGAAAGGTGTTACAACCGCGCCCACTGAATTGAACGATTGCGCGAGGTTCAACCGCCGTTCGGAACTTTCTGGCGGGCCGAGCAGCGTTACATAAGGGTTCGCCGCGACTTCCAGCACACCTTGACCGCAGGCCATCACAAATAAGGCAAATAGGAAGAATCCGTACACGCGGATGGAGGCGGCGGGAATAAACAGCAACGCTCCTGTGGCGCAAGTCAGCAGGCCAGTGAGGATGCCTTTTTTGTAGCCAATCCTTTCCATAAGTCTTCCGGCGGGGAGAGCGGAAAGAAAATATCCGCCAAAAAACGCCGTTTGGATGAGCGATGACCGGAAATCCGTCAGATCGAAGACCTTCTTGAGGTGAGGAATCAGTATGTCGTTCAGGTTGACGCCCAGCGCCCAGAGAAAAAACAGGCTTGTAACTAGCGTCAATGGCGTTACGTACCGCCGCTCGGTGATGGGGGCCGATTTTGTCATGTTAGGTCAGAGCGCGATCGAGATGAACATATCCGCCGTCCACGAAAATGTGTTGGCCCGTGGTATGAGCGGACTTACTCGAAATCAGGAAGACGGTCATGGCCGCAATTTCCTCCGCCGTGGTCATTCGTTTCTCCAAAGGAATCTTCGACAGGATTGTCTGCAACTTCTCTTCGGGGTCCGGAAATGTATCGAGCCACTGCCGGTAGAGCGGGGTCATGACCTCGGCCGGAATGACCGTATTTACACGAATGCCGTAGGGCAACAATTCCGCGGCCCACTCCCGGGTAAGGGCCATGATTGCGCCTTTCGAGGAGGCATACCCCGATGTGCTACCTTGTCCCGTCACCGCCGTTTTCGATCCGATGTTGACGATGGTTCCTCGCGATTGCTTAAGATGCGGCAATGCGTAGTGTGCCATGCCGTAGTAATGCGCGAGATTGCGGTTGAGCGAGGCGCTATATTCCGCCGGGCTCCCATGTTCCAATCCGACTTTGTCGTTGCGGCCCGCGTTGTTCACCAGCGCATCGATGCGGCCAAAGTTTTTGAGAGTTTGTTCCACGGCCTGCGCACAACTCTCTGGCGTCGAGAGGTCCACGGTGATCAGCCCGCAAGAATCGCCGCTGGCTTGTAACTCAGCCTGTAACTTCTGCCCCGCCGCCGCATCCCGGCCCACGATGACCGGTATAGCGCCTTCATCGGCGCAAGCCCGCACAATCGCCGCGCCGATGCCCTTGGCGCCTCCAGTTACAATGATGATTTCCCCTTTCAGTTGCAGGTCCATGACTTAGCCTCTCGGATCAGCCGCGCAGATTGAAAAAGCCGCCATCCAGTGGACAATCGATGCCGGTAATGAATGCCGCCTCGTCCGAACACAGGAACAACGCCAGCGAGGCAACCTCCTCCGGTTCCGCCATTCTGCCGATGGGTTGCGCTTTCGCCAGCTTCTCAAACATTTCCCGCTCGCGTCCGGGATAGGTCTTTCGCAAGTAACCATCCACAAACGGCGTGTGCACCCGCGCCGGTGAAATGCAGTTACAGCGGATGTTATCGGCGAGATAGTCCCGGGCAACCGAGAAAGTCATCGCGATCACCGCGCCCTTGCTCATGGAGTAGGCAAAACGGTCCGGCAGCCCGGCGGAACCCGCAATGGAAGCCATGTTCAGGATCACTCCGCCGCCCTTGGCCTTCATGTGCCCGACCCCGGCCTTCATGCAGTGATAGAAGCCCTTGACGTTCACGCGAAGAACGCGGTCAAAGTCTTCTTCCGTCGTGCTCTCGACCGTTCCGATGTGAGAAACGCCGGCGTTGTTGACCAGGATCGAAAGCCGCTCCCGCTCAAAGAGCCGATCGAAAAGCGTCTTTACCTGAAGTTGATCGGTGACATCGCAGTGGTAAGCGGCCGCGTTCCCGCCTTCGGAAGCAATCTGCCGGCAGGTTGCCTCGGCATCGTCGAGATTGACGTCGAGCGCGCGGACCGCCGCTCCATGCGCCGCGAACTTGCGCGCAATCGCCCGGCCAATCCCGCTGCCCGCGCCGGTGACGACGGCAACTCTGCCGTCGAGTCTGGACTTATCGCGATTACTACTTTGTTCGTTCCCGCCTTGTTCACTCAAAGAGAAACTCCTCGCTTCCAGGGAATGAAATCGTTCTGAGCATTCAGTTCGGCTTTCGTTCTGCTCTCGCCGCTCGCCACTTTAATGACGAGTTCCAGAATTTCCTCTCCCATCCGCTCAATCGTCTTTGCGCCCGAGACAATTCCGCCCGTGTCGATATCGATAATATCGCTCATGCGTTCGGCCAAACTTGAGTTAGTAGAAAGTTTCACAACGGGAGCGATGGGATTTCCGGTCGGTGTTCCCAAGCCGGTCGTGAACAAGACCACGCTGGCCCCGGCGCCCACCTGCGCCGTAACACACTCTACATCGTTGCCCGGCGTGCACTGTAAGTGCAAACCCGGCCCGGTCGAGTATTCGGGATAATCGAGGACCGCAGTTACCGGCGCCGTTCCGCCCTTCTTGGCCGCGCCCGCCGATTTCATCGCGTCGGTAATCAGTCCATCCTGGATATTTCCCGGAGACGGATTCATCTCAAACCCCGATCCCACAGCTTTGGCCCGCGCATTGTAGTCGCGCATAAGTTGCGCGAAGCGGCCGGCAACTTCCTTGCGCGCGCAGCGGTCCATGAGTTCCTGCTCCACGCCGCACAACTCGGGAAACTCCGACAGGATCGTTCTCGCGCCGAGCGCAGCCAATAGGTCGGCCGTGTGCCCAATCGCCGGATTGGCCGAGATGCCCGAGAAACCGTCCGAGCCGCCGCATTTCAAGCCTACGCATAACTGAGCGAGCGCCGCCGAAGTTCGTCGCGCCTGATTGGCTTCGATTAGTCCAAGAAATGTCTGCCGTATCGCGTCCGATAACATCGCCGATTCCGAACCGCTCTGCTGCTGCTCCAATACGATGAGTGGCTTGTCGAACTTAGGATTGCGTTTGTGGAGTTGTTGCCGGAGTATCTCGATTTGCGCGTGCTGGCAACCCAGGCTCAGAACGGTGGCTCCGGCCACATTCGGATGATGAATGTAGCCGGCGATCAGCCCGCAGAGATTGTTGGAATCTTCGCGAGTTCCGCCGCACCCGCCTTCGTGCAGCAAGAACTTGATGCCGTCGATATTCTCGAACAGACGCGCCGGCGCGGCATCGGCGCGGTCCACGGACAAAGCGCGCGTCTTGAGGTCTTCAATATTAATATTGCCTGCGGTCTTGCCTTCCCGATAGAGCTGCGCCAATTCTGCCACTTGCCGCCGATACGGTTGCGGCGCGGTGAAACCTAACTCCTCTTCGAACGCCTGCTTCAGAACGCCGATGTTTCTGTTCTCACAAAACACCAGCGGAACCACCAGCCAATAGTTCCGCGTGCCAACCTGGCCGTCGGACCGGAGATACCCTTGAAACGTGCGCTCCTTCCAGCGAGCAACGTCTGGCGGGTTCCAGCGATATTGGACGGATTGTTCACGAAAGTCGGCCGCTTGATGCCGAGTGTTACTCGTAGTTAGCCGCTCTCCTTGGCGAATGGGTGTAACAGCCTTGCCGACGAGCACTCCATACATAACTATGTCCGCACCGGCGCCGAGGTCTTCGCTGGCGAACTTATGCTTCGCGGGAACATCGGAAACCAGCGTGTAGCGCTTGTTCCCATACTCTACTTGTTCGCCTTGACGCAGGTCGGCGAGCGCGATCAAAACATTATCTCTCTCGTCGATTTGTAGGATTTTGCTTTGCATTTATGTGTACAGCCCTGGCGGAGCGCCTTTAGCTCCAGCAAACGCCAGCTTCTTCAGCCCGCCAGCCTCCAAAATCGCGCCGCATTTCCACCCAAGACCGCCGCGCGGACTTCCTCCGCATACCGGCTAAGATAGTTCTTCACGACATCGACAACCTGCGCATAGGAAGCGGCCACCGTGCACACCGGCCAATCCGATCCCATCATCAATCGCTGCGGTCCAAAGCATTCGAACGCGCTGTCCAGATAGGGCGTGAAATGCTCCGGCTTCCAGTGGCGCCAGTCGGCCTCCGTCACCAGTCCAGACAGTTTACAGAAAACGTTGGGCGAAGACGCCAGCTCCCGCAGACCACGCGCCCAGGTGCGAACTTCCCCGCTCTTGATCGGCGGCTTGGCCAGGTGGTCCAAGACAAAGCGCTGGCCGGGAAAGCGCCGCACAAACTCGGCGGCCACCGCAAGATGCCTCGGATAGATAAGGATGTCGTAGGCGAGGTCGAACTCTCCCAACACGTCAATCCCCCGGAGAAAATCCGGTTGCAACAGAAACCGCTCGTCTGGCTCGCTCTGCACAATATGACGGATGCCCACCAGCTTCGGATTTCCGGCAAACTCCTCCAATTGCGATCGCACCTGCGGCGACCGCAGATCGACCCAGCCCACGACGCCCTTGATATAAGGCGCGCTCGCCGCCAGTTCCAGGAGCCAGCGCGTTTCTTCCAAGCTCTGACGCGCCTGCACGGCGACGCTTCCCGCAAAACCGCTGCGTTCAAGTTCGGGCTTCAGGCCGGCGGGGAGAAAATCGCGGCGCAGTGAGGCCATCGCGTCGTCGATCCAGCCATATTCGCGCGGACCGTAGATCCAGAAGTGCTGATGAGCGTCAATGTGCATGGCTGGCGAGCGATTCCCAGCTTACAACTTCCAGGCGCGATTCGCCTAACAGCCTGTGGTGAAACTCCAAACACCGCCCGCAGCGCCTAAAGGCGCATTCATCACACAGCACTTACGGTATGACTGAAGGCATACCCTGATACAAAACGGACTTTCGCCACAGACTGCTAAGGAATCTCCGATTCAATTCGTTCCCAGATAGTTTTGGGAAGGGCACGACGTCAGTCGTGTCGCAAGCCGTTGAAAATATACCCGCACTTTAGGCTTCCTCCGTGACTCCGCGGCTCCGTGGTGAAAATACGTAAGCTGGGACACAACCGGTCTTCCGCAGTCTTCCAGTTCCCCAAACGCCGGTGTAAAATCAAGGGTCGCGAATTTCCGCGCCCAACGTTACATCCTGGAAAGGAACTCATAATGGCAACCCTGGAAGCACCGCCGCGTCTGCAAGTCCGTCTGCACGAAGGCGCGTTCAAGAACGAGCCGTTCTTCGATTTCACCAAAGAAGAGAACGTGCGCAACATGCGCGCCGCGCTCGTTAAAGTGCGTGGCCAACTGGGCCACGAATACGATTTGATCGTCGGCGGGAAGCGCCTGAAGACCTCCGACAAAATTCGCTCCATCAATCCCGCCAAGCCGTCGGAAGTGGTTGGTATGCACCAGAAGGCGGGCAAGGAACACGTCGAACCCGCCGTGAACGCCGCTCTACAAGCGTTTACCCATTGGAGCCGGACAACGGTCGAAGAGCGCGCGTCGCTTTTGTTCCGCGTGGCCGACGCGATGCGTGAGAGCAAGCTCGAATTCATGGCCTGGCTGGTATTTGAAGTTTCGAAGAATTGGGCGGAGGCGGATGGCGATGTTTCCGAGGCCATCGATTTCTGCGAGTACTACGGGCGCGAGGCTTTGCGTCTGGCCAAGGTTGAGCCGCCGGTGCAACTGCCGGGCGAGCGCGATACGCTGACCTACATCCCGCTGGGCGTCGGGGCCGTGATTCCGCCGTGGAATTTCCCCTGCGCAATCATGGCGGGCCTGACGCTGGCTTCGATCGTCAGCGGCAACACGGTCGTGCTGAAGCCGTCGAGCGATTCTCCGACGATGGCGGCGAAGTTCGTGGAATTGCTCGAAGAATGCGGAATGCCGGAGGGCGTGGTGAACTTCTGCCCGGGCAGCGGCGCGAGCTTCGGCGATGCGGTGGTGGCACATCCGAAGGTCCGATACATCGGTTTCACCGGCTCGCGCGAAGTTGGATTGCACATCAATCAAACCGCCGCGAAGCAGCAACCGGGCCAGCTCTGGATCAAGCGCACCATCCTCGAAATGGGCGGCAAAGACGCCACAGTGGTCGATGCCGACGCCGATATCGACTCCGCCGTCGAAGGCGTAGCGGCGGCGGCTTTCGGCTTCCAGGGCCAGAAGTGCTCGGCCTGCTCGCGTGCCATTGTCGATGAGCGCGTCTACGATAAGTTCATCGAAAAGCTGAAAGCGCGCGTCGAGCGCATCACCGTGGGCGATCCGACGGCGAACCCGAATATGGCGGCCGTCATCAACGAAGGCGCGATGAAAGATATTCTGCGCTACATCGAGATCGGCAAGAAAGATGGACGCCTGATCGCCGGCGGCGGGCGCGACACCAAAGCCGGCGAAGGCTACTTCATTCAGCCGACCGTGATTGCCGACATCGCGCCCAAATCGACGCTGGAGCAAGAAGAAATTTTCGGCCCGGTGCTGGTCGTGATCAAGTCGCGCAACTTCGACCACGCGCTGGAAATCGCCAACGACACGGAGTTCGGACTGACGGGCGCTGCTTATTCGAGCTCGCGCGAAAAACTCGATCGCGCCGCGCGCGAGTTCCACGTCGGCAACCTCTACCTGAACCGCAAGTGCACGGGAGCGATGGTGGGCGCGCATCCCTTCGGCGGCTTCAACATGTCGGGCACCGATTCAAAATCGGGCGGGCCGGACTACCTTTATCTGTTCACGCAAGCCAAGAGCGTGGCCGAGAAAAAGTAGCGTAGCGCGGTGCGGCTCAGCAGCGCCCCGTACCGTCGCCGGGGCGCGTGGGCTGGGCGTCGAGGAATGTGGATTCGATGTAGACGCAGCGGCAGAACTCTTGCAGCAGATCGTACCCGTCCCAGAAGCGGTGGAATTGCAGAGCGTGGCCAATGGGCACGATGCGATCGATGGCGCGGCCGTTCAGGCTGCGAACCAGGGCGTGCAGTTCGTCCGGAGTGAAACCAAACCACGTAAGGGTCTGATCGCGGCGGCCAAGGAACGCGGCTAGATCGAGAAGGCCCTCCAGGTGCGCCTCGAAAAAGAGTCCGCCACCGGGATGAGTGCGCTGGAAACCAGCCAAAGAATCCAGAGTCAAGACGGTCAAGCCCTGGTACCGCCGGCACTGCTCGACGGGAGAGTCGAGAATGGCGGAACAGGAATAAAGCAGCTTCTGCATCGAGGCGGCAGCCGGCAGAACATAGCGGCGGCGCTCGACACATCCCGCCACACGAGGGAAGAAATCGGCGGAAGCGGCGCGCGTTTCGGATGCGGTCCCACACCAGACGACGAGGCGCGGAGATGAGCACGCCAACTGGTCAAACCAGAAGGAGTCGTTAAAGAACTGATCTGCCAGATGATCGCGCTTGTCTTCCGGAAGGCCCGCGTAGGCATCTGCCCGGATGGCGGAGAGCGAATAGCGATCGGGAAAAGTAATTTCCTTGGCGTGCGGAGACAGGGGCGAGCGCCGGATGATCTCGACCGTCTGGTTGCCACCCCAGACAACGCGTGCGTCGCACAAAGCCGAGAGCATCGCTGTCGGTTCCTCTTCGTGGCCGTAGCTGACGATGGTGGTGGCGCGACTGGTGGGCTCGGCAGCGGCGGCGAGGGTTTCCCGAAGCAGCCGCAACAGGATGCCGGTGGATGTGGAGCGCTGCGGCGAAAGGCGAATCACGTTGCGATTGCCCGTGAGCGCCGCCAGCAGCCACGAGTAAACAAAAATCGTATCCACGTTGCGCGGCGGCAAATGAAAGACGAGGCCACGGGGAGTCAGCACGCGCTGATCGAGTTGAAGCGAGCGGAATTGGGCGCTCAGGCGGACCATCTCGGCCTTGCGCATCCAATAGGCAAGGGCCAGCAGTTCGGGATAAGCGCGCGCTTCGGCGTCGTGAAAAATGCGTTGCGAGAGATCGACCGAGGCGTCGACAATCGATGGATGGAACGGCTCCGCCGCAGCCCCGCTGGCGAGCAGGCTGCGCAGTTCGTCGAGATCAATAGCGCGTTGCTGGGGAAGCAGCATTTCTATCTGCATCAGCTCACCTTGGCGGCGACGACGTCGCTACAGCCGCGCAGTTCGGCTTGAGGAATCCGGCCGAGAACGGAGAAGGCCTTGCCCAATCGGCCACAGGTGGAAGCGTCTACCGCATGCACGACGCCGAGATCCTCGGTCAGGATGCAATGGCCGGGATAGCTGCGAGGCAGCGCGCTCAGCACCTCGATCACTCCGGTTTGGCCGTCGGGGACCTCTTCGTAAGTGTACGGATCGCGCACGATCACGTCGGCGAAGTTGGGAGGGTAGAGGTAACCATCGTCGCCTTCCAGAAAAACGCTGCCGACTTGTTCCACCATGCCATAAAAATTGTAGACGCGGGTCAGGCCCATGGTCTGGCGCAGGGCGGCGCGAAAATCGGCGGCGCCGACCGCCTGTTCCTGAAGCTTCTTCCAACCGCCGCTATGGATGAGGATGGCATGGGAAAGGTCGAGTCCGGCGTCGGCGAGCGGCTGATAGAACCGTGTCCAGACGAGAAACGTGAAGCCGAAAATTAAAAAAGTCGAGCCGCCAAAGCGGCGCAGGAATTCTTTTAGCTCCGGCAGGCGAAGTTCCAGATTGGAGTCGAGCGCGTAAAAATGGTCCCTTCCGAAATTGATCATGCCGAGCAAGCCAGCGGCGCGGGCGTTGAACTCGCGCCGATCGCGAATTAGATCCGCGGTCTCGACCAGAATCATGGGCAAGCGATTGGGGCCCAGCACACTGGTCATGATGCGGCCCAGGGCGAGCGTCTGCAACTGGGCGGTTTCGCGATCCAGGACAATGCGGCTGGGCGTCTGGCCGCTGGTCCCGCTCGATTGCAAGATCTTAAAGACTTCGCTTTCAGGAACGCTCGAAAGAAGGCGCTCTTTGAACAGGCCGACGGGGAGGTAGGGAAGCTCGGCGAGACTGCGTGGATTGGCGCTTCCCGGAAACAGCACGCGCACCAGCCGGGCATATTCGGGCGAGCGCTCGCGATGGCTTTGGCCAAGGCGCGTCAACTCGGCCAACAGGGCCGCTTCCTTCTCCGCCTGCGGCACGGAGTACTGGGGCCGGTGGATGAGATCGTCAAGCGTCATAGGCGCGCCATGAGGTCCTCATAGTTGACTTTGCCGGTGTCCTTGGTCGGGAGCTTGTCGACCCGCCGGAACTCGAAAGCGCTGCGGTGGATCTTGAGCTTGGCGGCGAGAGCGGCGCGGATTTCGCTGTGCGCGGCCTCGGTGCCGAATTCGCAGAAGATGACCACACTGTCGGAATTCGCCACGGCGGCAGCCGGACCGTTGCGTTTCACGAACGCCTCCAGTTCGTCGAGATTGATGCGCAACCCGAAGAGCTTGGCGTCGCGCATGGACCGGCCCAGGACAAAAACATTTCCTTCGGCATCGAGGCGGGCGCGGTCGCCGGTAAAGAGGCAGCCGCCAAGCTCATCGCCTTTAGCCAGGTCCTCGCGCTGGGTCGCGTACCCAAGCATGACATTGGGGCCGTTATACACCAACTCGCCTTCGATATCGGGACCGGCAACCGGGTCTCCATGTTTATCGTGAATGCGCATCGCGCCGCCTGGGATGGCGCGACCGGCGGATCCCAGCTTGCGAGGCAGCTCGGTGGAAGGCAGAACGGAAATGCGCGCCGTGGCCTCGGTTTGCCCGTACATCGTAAAAAATCTTCCCTGGCGCTCGGTCATGCGCTCGTGGAAATGCGCGATGTTGCCGTTGTCCAGCTTGCCGCCCGCCTGGGTCATTATGCGCAGCGTGGGCGCGTTCACCTTGTCCAATCCCAGGCGGCGCAACATCTGATAGGTGTAGGGAACGCCGGAAAACAAATCCACACGGTAACGGCGAATCGCCTCCCAAAATGCCGGGCTCACCAGCCCTTCGCGCATGAGCAGGATCGATGCACCGGCGAGCAGGTGACTGTTCACCACCGACAGACCGTAGGAATAATGAATCGGCAGATGAGCCACCGGCACATCCTGCTCGCCGATGGCAAGCGCCTGGCGGATGGACTCGGCATTGGCTTCGACGTTGGCGCGGTGCAGGCGGACGAACTTCGGACTGCCCGTGCTGCCCGAGGTGGACAGCAGCAGAGCCAAGTCGGGATGAGGCGGAGCACTGTCGAACCGCCTGCGCCGCCAGAATTCGGCAGCGCCGGAACTCTCGTAGTCTTTGAAATCGAGGGAACAGAGGGAATCGACGGCATCGACAGGCGCAGAGGCCAGCACCCACTCCGGTCGATACAACGAGATCAGATTGGCGGCCAACTGCGCGTCGATCTGGCCGTTGAGCAAGGCCACGGCGTGCCCGGCTTCGACCGCCGCCAGATACCACGCCACGGAAGACAGATCGTTGCGGCAGAACAGGAAGAGCAATCGCTTTTCGGCGCCGGCCAGCGAATCGCGCCGCCGCGACACCTCATCCGCAAGCTCCCCATAAGTCCAGGAAGCGTCCGCGGCTCCGTCGATCAGAGCCACCCGATTCCGCCGCGCGCGGTCATCGATGGAAAAGATCATTTATACCGTTTTCACAAATAGTGTAGACGTCGCCAACGGCAATCCCTCAGGGGCTGAAGCCCGCATTTCTGGCGGCCGTTAGCGGTACGACTGAAGTCGTGCCCTTCCCGATTCCGGTTATGGCTTACAGCAATTCTGAAAATGCTCTAGACGATCATCCCGCCGTTAACGCCGAGCACCTGGCCGGTCACGTAGGAAGACATGTCACTGGCTAAGAACAAAATCACCTTCGCCACTTCCTCCGCCGTGCCAACCCGGTCCATGCGGATGCTGGCCGTGCTCTGCTGCACCTTCTCCGGAGGCAGTTGGCGTGTCATCTCCGTATCGATAAAACCGGGAGCCACGGCGTTGACGCGTACATTCTTGGGGGCCAGTTCCTTTGCCGCCGACATGGTCATGCCAATGACCGCGGCCTTGGAAGCGGCGTAAACCGTCTGGCCGTCGGCGCCAAACCGCCCGATGATGGAAGAAAGGTTGACGATGGAGCCGCGGCGGTTGCGGACCATCAATCGCGACGCCTCCTGCAAATGCAAAAGGCTGCCGACAAGATTGGTGTCGATCACGGCGCGCATGGTCTCGTTCGCGATCATTCCCAGCAGCGCGCCCTGCATAATTCCGGCGTTGTTGACCAATATGTCGAGCCGCTTGAAACGGCGGAAGATCTCGACATAGCAGTTTTTCACCGCGGAAGCGTCTGTAACGTCGGCCGCCAGGCCGATTGCGGTGCCGTGGAATTCAGCCTCCAGTTCCCGGCAACGCTCATCCAAAAGCGAGGCGGAGCCGCGATGGTTGAGGATGACGATGGCTCCGTGGCGCGCAAATTCACGCGCGGTTGCCCATCCAATGCCGCGTGTGGATCCGGTGATGAATGCGACCTTGTCCTGCAAGATCAAGCGAGGTTGACTCCGTTTCGGGCGACGATCTCCTTCGCCTTTTGAAAGCTGCTCATGCCGATCACATCGTCGGTCGCTAGCATAATGTCGAAAGCAGTTTCGATCTCGCTGATCAAGGCCATGTGGGCGATCGAATCCCAACCGGGGGTTTGGCCGTAGGCGATGGAATCGAAATCGCCGCCGGGACTGACGCCGAGGACCTTGACAAACGCGTTTTGCAGCTTTTCCAGAGCCGATGTGACTATAGCTTGAGAGTGTGCCTTACCCGGAATCTCATTCTTGGCCTTAAAAAACAGCCACCATTGTACCGTTCCACATCCCCGTTCGCGTCAATGTAACACAATTTTCATCCGTATCCTTTGACGCGGTCACGGTATTAGAACCGGGTCTCGACGTGTGGGGTCCCATCGAGCGGTTGACCACCGCCCACACCGATTACGAGCCTGGCGCTGGCCGAGGAGGTTTTTACCGCAACGGAAATTTCTTCGAGATTCAAATCGAATGCAACAGCGCGGCTTTCGCCGGGCGCGAGCTGAATGCGCTGCCAGCCGCGTAGTTGGCGGATCGGGCTGTCGCTGGGCCGATTTTCGCTTCCGACGTACAGTTGCACGACCTCCGCGCCCTCGCGTGCGGAGGAGTTTTCCACCCGCGCCGAGATGTGAAGAAGCGATTTGTTCGCTGAGTCTGGATGCACGCGCAAATTGGAATAGCGAAACATCGAATAGCTGAGTCCGTAACCGAAGGGGTAGAGGGGATCTCCGGTGAAATAGCGGTAGGTGCGCCCACGCATGGCGTAATCTTCGAAAGCGGGAAGCTGTGCGGTCGAACGATAGAATGTCACCGGGAGACGCCCGGAAGGATTGTTTTCTCCGGCCAGGGTTTGGGCAATTGCGGTGCCGCCTTCTTCGCCTCCGTACCACGCATCGAGGAGGGCGGCGGCATGTTGCTGCGCATAGTTCGCGGCGATTGCGCTGCCCGCGACCAGCACTACGACCACCGGCTTGCCGGTGTGAACGATGGCTTCGAGCAATTTTTCCTGTGGCTCGGGAAGGTCGAGGCTGGTGCGGTCTCCGCCGGAAAAGCCGGGAATGCTGATCTCCATCTCTTCGCCTTCGAGTTCGGAATTTAAGCCGAGGAACGCCACGGCCACGTCTGAATTCTCGACCGCCTCCACAGCTTCGGCAAGCAGCGGTCCTGCGGGAGGCCTCCAGACCAACTGCATTCCCACGCCGCCGCTGTGTTGACGATATTCAACCCGCAGGCGGTACTGTTTCCCGCGCTCAAGTTGTATGTGGGCTTCTTGATCCGCGGGTGTCGACGATGGCTGGGCCGCGTCGTTCAGAAGCAATTTGTCGTCCAGAAAGACCTGGGCTGAGTCTTGGGCTGCGCAGTCCTCGCAGCTCATGCGGATGACGCCAATGCTGTATTCGCCGGAGTACGGTGCGCGCAGGTCCCCGCTCCAGCGCGCGGAATAGTTGTTGTGCGGAATCCGGGCGTCGAGCTCGGCATCTTGCATCTCGCGCTGCAAGTAGAGGCGTGGCTCGATGCGCGAGATTGCAGGGCTTCCCAGCAAATCCGCGTTGGCAAAATATTCCGTGAGAAATCCGCTGCCGGCATTACGGGAAATGTCACGTGAAGTGTCACGAGAAGTGACACGAGAAGCGTGACGAGGACCCGGCGGCCGCACTACGCTCCCGGTAACAAGGGCGTTCGATGCGGTTGAGAATATGCTTCCCAAGGCAAAGCGAACTTCAGCCTTCGCGCCGAATTGCCGCTGCATACCGGCGAGCGGCGTGACGATGCTCGAAGGAGTTCCGTGATAGTTGGCCAGCATGGTGTCCGGATCGTCGGCTGCGGGGCCGACCACGGCGATGCGCCGCAGCTTTCCGCTCCGAATACTTTCGCTCAAGGGCAGGATTTTCTTGTCGTTCTTGAGCAAGTCATTCTTAAGTAAGACAATCGATTCGCGCGCGGCCTGCAATGCTAACTTGCGGTGCGCGGGCGAATCGTTCTCGGAATACGGGATCTTTGCATAGGGAACGCGATCGGGCGGATCGAACATTCCCAGCCGGATGCGGGCCACAAACAGCCTTTCTAACGCCCGGTCGATTTCGTTTTCCGAGATCAGGCCGCGCTGCACCGCCTCAATCAGCGATCCATATTCGTCACCGCAGGTGAGGTCCGTGCCTGCCCTTACCGCCGCGGCTGCGGCTTCCGCAAGGGTGGGTTTGTACTTGTGACCCTCGACAATGTCGGTGACGGCGCCGCAATCGCTCACCACATATCCATGAAATCCCCAGGCGCTTCGCAGGTGCTGCTGCAGAAGGAAAGAACTCGCGCAGGCCGGCGCTCCATCGACCCGATTATACGAACACATGACGGACTCGGCGTGGCCTTCGACAATACTCGCGCGAAAGGCGGGCAGATAGGTTTCCTCGAGATCGGCGGCGGTGGGATGCGCATCGAACGCGTGGCGCATAGGATCCGGGCCACTGTGTACCGCGAAATGTTTGGGCGTTGCCACGGTCTTGAGATAGTGCGGGTCGGCGCCCTGCATTCCCTGGATAAAAGCTACGGCCATGCGTGAGGTAAGGAATGGATCTTCGCCGTAGGTCTCCTGGCCGCGACCCCAGCGCGGGTCGCGAAAAAGATTGATGTTCGGCGACCAGAAGGTGAGTCCGTGATAGCGGCTGTGTTCGCCGTCGCGGATGGCCTGGTTGTATTTCGCCCGGGCCTCGGTCGAGATAACGCCCGATACGCGCTGCATGAGGCTGGTGTCCCATGTCGCCGCCAGTCCAATCGCCTGCGGAAAGACGGTAGCGCGGCCGGCGCGCGCCACGCCGTGCAGCGCCTCGTTCCACCAGTCATACGCGGGAATGCCCAGGTGCTCGATGGCAGGCGCGGCGTTTTGCATTTGCAACACTTTTTCCTGCAAAGTCAGCCTGCCCACCAGATCGGCGGCTCTTTCTTCGGGAGTTAGATCGGGATCGCGGAAAGTTGGGGCGCTCGCGGCATTCTGCGCGCGTAACAGCGGCAGAAGTAAGAGAATCGCCAGAAATGGCGCGGCGTTTTTCAATCGAGTTAGCATCGCGATGAACGCACTCATCGGTCCTCCTTGGACAATATAAGTTGGACAATGTAAGTCGGACAATATAAGTCGGCCAATGTAAGTTGGCCAACGTTACTTGGCCAATGTAAGAACGATGACGCGGTCTGCCTCATCGCTCTTGGGCAGAGGAACTTTCAAAACGACGCCGTCCGCATTTTGCGTAAAGCTTATAGGCAAAGCGTCGATCAGGGAACGAGCTTCAACTACTTTGCCTGCGATTGGCGGAAGCGCGAGTAATGGCGCGTGCCAGCTAAGAATGTGCACGTATATCTTATTGTCCTTTTGTGTGGTTACTCCCCATTCGCCGGGGGCGATAGGACCGCCACGAGTGCCATAGATCGAGTCCCCGTACTTTGAGAGCCACTCGCCCACCGCTTGGAGGCGTGTTACAAATTCCGGCTGGATTTCTCCGTTAGGCATGGGGCCAACATTCAGCAGAAAATTTGAGTTATTGCCAGCGGCTTGCACCAGCCTCCGTTCCAGTTCCGCGGGACTCTTGTATTTATTGTCGCCAATGTTGAATCCCCAGGAATCGTTGAGGGTGTCGCAGCTTTCGAGCGGCAGCCGGTCGCTAACGTAGGTGGTGTTGAATCCAACCGTATTCTGGCCGGGAAGATCGCGTTCGAAGGTCTGAACGTCTTCGCCTGGTTTCGGGGCCTGATGATGGTTGGGAATAATCAGCGCAGCCGGCTGCAGTTCATGAATAAGTGCATAAGTCTTGGCGAGGTGCCAATCGGCATCCGGCTTGTCCCACATGCCATCGAACCAGATGCCGCCAATCGGTCCGTAATTTGTAAGTAACTCGCGTAACTGCCCATCCATGTAATCGTCGAGATAGGAGTTCCAATCGCCATGGTCCGGCCGGCCGTTTTCCCATGAGGTCGCGCCGCGCGGATAGTAGTCGGGGTTGTGCCAATCCAATTGCGAGTAATAGAAGAAAAGCTTGATTCCCTGACGATGGCATTCTTCGGCGAGCATTTTCAGCGGGTCCTTCTTATAGGGTGTCCGCTGAACGATGTTCCAATCCGAGACTTTCGAATCGAACATGGCAAAACCATCGTGATGGCGGGAAGTGATGGTGATGTACTTCATGCCCGCAGCCTTGGCCAGAGCGACCCATGCCTTGGCGTCGAATTTCTCGGGATCGAAAAACAGTGGCAAGCGATTGTATTCATCGAGCGTCAGACTGCGGTTATGGAGGACCCATTCGCCATCGCCCAGAACGCTGTATACACCCCAGTGAATGAACATTCCGAACTTCGCATCCTGGAATTCGCGGCGCGCCTGCAGGTTCTCCGGAGCGGGCTGATAATTTGTCTGGGCAAAAGTGGCATGGTTCGCGAAAATGCCGCCGGTCATAAGGGCCACAGTGAGAGCACATGTTGCGACGGAGAATTGCCACGCCTTCGCCATATATTGTTCCTCCAGATTTTGTTTCTTCCGTCCAGTTTAGTCCGGCGGCGGAACTCCGTGGTGTGCTGGTACCATGATCGCTACGCTGGAACGGCGGGCGTCCGGCTCTCGACGCCGGCCGCTCAAATTCCAATAAGCCAACAGTGTAGAGTTTGCGCGAAGGGCCTAAGAGAACAAAATGAATAAAACATCCGCCTGCCTCGTTTGCTTCGCCTTGTTTCTCGCGGGGGCAAGTCCGCTCGCCGCGCAATCTTTCTCGTCCACCGTTGTGCTGAGTGAGTCCGGCTTTCCCTCCGCCGACTCAGTCGCGCCGCCCGCGGGCGCACTGGAAGCGGCGCTGCCGGGGGCGCGGTTCGTTCCGGCCGATCGGCTTGGTGCGCAGCTTGAAGCCGCTTCCACCAAACTGCTGGTGTTGCCTTATGGCTCGGCATTTCCCGAGGCCGACTGGGAGCCGATTTTTCAGTTTCTGCAGCGCGGAGGAAATTTGCTGGTGCTGGGCGGGCGTCCTTTTTCACGGGCCGCTTACCGCGACGCCGGCGGATGGAAGCTGCGCGAGTATGGCGTGCGCTTCGCGCGGCCGCTCGCGATCGATCAGTATCAGGACACGCCGGCTTCCGATGGATTGGACTTCCAGGCAAATTCCGAATTGACATTGCAATTGCCGCGCTTTGCGTGGAAACGCGCTTTCAGTCCCGTGATCCGCCTGAGCGCTGTGGACCTTTACCGCCGCGAGGGAGCGGCGGGGTCGATCGATGCGCGCCTGGACGCGCTGGCGTGGGGCGTGCGCGACGGACGCAAGCTGGCTGCGCCCGCAATTCAGGTGGATCATCTGCGCAATGGGTTCGAGGGCGGGCGCTGGATTTTTCTGAACGCCGAACTTACGCCGGATTTCTATCGCAACGGCGCTGCCGCGAAAATAATTGCAGCTTTGGCGCAGCGGGCGCTGGAGGGGAGCTTGGAATTTACCGTGCGTCCCACGCTGCCGCTGTATCTACCCGGAGAGCCGGTGCAGATCGACATCCTTTATCACGCGGCAGTGCCATCGTCCGCACCGCTTTCGGTGAGGGTGAAAACCTACGCGGAGGGAGAAGCGCAAAATGCCTCGACGACAAGCATCAACTTGCCCGTGGCCAACTCGGTGGTGTTGCCCGCGCCGGCGGCCAAGGGTCTGCACTTCATCGAAGCGGAATTGCTCGAGGGCGAGAAGATCCGCGCCATCTATCGCTCCGGCTTCTGGATTCGCGACGAAAAGTATCTAACTTGCGGCCCGCGAATGACGGTGAATAAGGATTATTTCGAGATCGACGGCCAGCCGCTGGCGGTGATCGGAACGACTTATATGTCGAGCGAAGCGCAGCGGCTTTATTTCGAGCACCCAAATGTGTACGTCTGGGACCGGGACTTGGAACAGATCCACGCCGCCGGGCTCAACATGGTCCGCACCGGCTGGTGGACGGGTTGGGACAAATTCTGCGATGAGAACGGGCAGCCTTACGAGCGCACGCTGCGGACGATGGAAGCGTATCTGATGACGGCGCGCAGGAATGGGCTGCCGGTGCAGTTCACTTTTTTTGCGTTTCTGCCGGAAGTGCTGGGCGGAACGAACGCCTTTCTCGATCCGGAAGCGATGCGCAAGCAGCAAACGCTGGTGGGCTCGGTGGTGGCGCGCTTCCATGATGTTCCGTGGTTGGCGTGGGACTTCATCAATGAGCCGAGCATTTCGCAGCCCCTGTGGACGCCGCTTCCCAATCGCGACCCCGTGGAATTGCTAGCGTGGAACGAGTGGCTCAACCGGCGCTACCCCGACCGGGCCGCGCTGGCGGCGGCGTGGAACGTTCCTGCCAGCGCGGTCAGCGGGGTGGTCCCGGTCCCGGACGAAATCGAATTCACACCCAGGGGGACGTACGCTGGTCACAATTCGCTGAAGGTCTACGACTTCTTCGTGTTCGCACAAGAAGTTTTCGCGCATTGGGTGCATGACATGCGCGAACTGGTGCGCAGCGCGGGATCGCAGCAGTTGGTGACGGTGGGCCAGGACGAGGGCGGTCTTGAGGACCGGCTTTCGCCGGCGTATTGGGGAGAGCAAGTCAGCTTCACCACCAATCACTCGTGGTGGAAGCTGGATGATTCGCTGTGGGATTCGCTGTTCGCCAAGCAGCCGGGGCAGGCTCTGTTGATCCAGGAGACGGGATTGCAGCGGGAATTGAATTTGGATGAAACCGAGCGCCGGACGCCGGAGAACGAAGCCGCGCTTTTGGAGCACAAGATTGCCTCGTCGTTGATTCAGGGGTCGGGAGCGATTGAGTGGCTCTGGAACACCAACTCCCACATGACGGTGAGCAACGAGACTCCGATCGGGGCGGTCCGCACGGATGCCACGGAAAAGCCCGAAGCGACGCTGCTGCGCGCCTATGCCGCGTTCTCGAAGGCGCTGGGCCCGCATTTGCGCAATCCGCAACAACCCTCCATCGCCATCGTCACTTCGCAAGCGGCGCAATTTTCCGTCATGGCGGATTTCCAACTGGAAGCACAGCGCAAAGCCGTGCGAGCGCTGGCGTACAACGATCGCTTGACCGCTTACGCCATCGCGGAAAATCAAATTGAGAAGCTGGGCGCGCCCAAGCTGGCGATTCTGCCTTCGGCGCAGGCGTTGACCGAAAAAAGCTGGCGCGCCTTGCTCAACTATGCCAACGGCGGCGGAAATTTATTGATCACCGGGCCGCTGGAGCGCGATGAACACTGGCACACTGTGGCCCGCGCCGCGGACTTGAAATTGGTTGCAAAAGCAGAGCCGCTGGTAATTCACAACGCTACCGTGCAGCTTGGCGACCGTGTGCTCCAGCTTTCTTACGACCAGCAGAAACAATCCTGGCTGGATGTGCTGCGTTTCGACGATGGTTCCACGTTCAAGGAAATCGCTTATGGAAAGGGGCGCATCTTCTGGGCGGCTTACCCTGTTGAACTGGCGGAAGGCAGCGACGCGGCCGCGAATCTTTACAGTTATGTCGCGGCGAAAGTTGGTATCGCTCCCTTGTATGACATGGCGGAGGCGATTTCTCCCGGCGTGCTGGTGTATCCGGTCGTGCTGGAAGACAGCGTCCTGTATGTGATGGAGTCTGACAGCGCCGACGATACGAATATCGATCTGCGCGACAAATTTACGGGAACGCGCGTGACGCTGCGACTTCCCGCCCAACACGCCGCGCTCGCGTTGGTGGGGAAGCAGGCGAAGGCGGTCGTTGCCAAATATGGTTATTAACGACTGGTCATCCGCTATTCGATGCCGACGGATTATAGCAGCGCGGCTTTCCCACCCAGGCCGGTGAGTTCAAAGATGCGCGGATCAAAGTAGAGGATTGCATTGACGCCGGAAAGCCGGTTGAAGAATGCAATGAGGATGGCAAGCAGGATCGGTTTGCGAAGACGGCGCCGGCAACAACATAAGAGGAATCAATCGGCGTGTTACTATGTCCACGCATTGCCTTCCGGCACTTGGCTTTGGTAGTGTCGCGAGTGAAAATCGTTTCATAAGGAGCGTTCTAATGGATCAAAGCGGGTTGGGGCTTCTTCTGTTGTTCGTGGCGGGAGCGATGAATGGCAGTTTTACTCTTCCCATGAAGTTCACGCGCAAGTGGGCGTGGGAGAACACCTGGTTGATGTGGACGATTTTTGCATTGGGGATTTTTCCGGTCGCGCTGGCTTGTCTCACAGTGCCCGCACTGAAGAATGTCTATGCCCAAACCGGACCGGGGCCGGCCTTGCTGGCGGCTTCGTTTGGGGCAGGCTGGGGCGTCTCGCAGGTATTTCTAGGATTGGCGGTGGAAGGCATTGGAATGGCGTTGTCGTTCTCGGTCATTCTCGGCCTGTCGGCAGCGGTCGGCAGCTTGGTTCCGCTCATCCGGTTGCATCCCGATGCCATTCTGCAAAAAGGTGGAATCACGGTCCTGTGCGGGGTCGCGCTGGTTTTGATCGGAGTTGGGATTGCGGCGCTGGCGGGGCGGCGGCGCGAAATTGTTTTGGCCGCGGCGAGCGGTACGGCGCCGTCGGAGCATAAAGTATCGGTCGCCAAGGGCCTGCTGTTCGCCACCATCAGCGGACTGGGCTCGGCTTTGGTGAATTTCGGATTTGTGTTTGGCGAGCCGCTCAAGCAGGCAGCGCAGCGGGCCGGGGCCGTGCAAATCTGGGCCGCCAATGCGGTCTGGCTTCCACTCATGGTGGCCGGCGGCATTCCTAATGTCATTTATTGCGTCTATCTGATGCGCAAGAACCGGACGGGATCGCGCTTTGGCACGGAGGGAACGAGCTTCTATTACGTGCTGGCCGCCATCATGGCCTTCTTCTGGTTTGGCAGCACGGTGATGTATGGAGTCGGCGCGACTAAGCTGGGCGCGTTGGGTCCGGTGCTGGGCTGGCCCTTGTTCATGTCGCTGATCGTGATTACGGCGACGCTGTGGGGCGTGGCCACAGGGGAGTGGAAAGGCGCAGGCCGGCAACCGCTTCGCTTGCTGGCTTCCGGTGTGGTGGTCTTGGTGGTTGCTATTTTTGTGCTGGGAATTTCCAGCCGCATGTTTTAATAATTGCGGCTTATGGTTTTCTCTACATAGAAAGGTGATAGCGCAATCTTGACAGAAAATGGGTTCGTGATTGGTGTGGACGTGGGCGGCACGAAAGTTGCGGCCGGCCTGGTGGATAGCGGCGGCGAAATCAAAATCCAGACGCGGGCGGCGATGGTTCCCAATGGCACGGCAGCCGCCGGGCTCGAATCTGTGACCTCCGCCATCGACTTACTTTTCGCCGCCGACCGGAAAATACGCGATGCCCTCCGCGGAATCGGCATTTGTTCGCCCGGCCCCTTGGATCCCACAACCGGCGTCGTGGTCAATCCTCCCAACCTGCCGTGTTGGCGGAACTTTCCTCTGGCGGACGAAGTCGCAGCCATCTATAGCGTGCCGGTGAAAGTCGATAACGACGCCAATGCAGCGGCGCTGGCCGAAGTGCGCTGGGGCGCCGGGCGCGGCTATCGCTATGTTTTTTACGCGACCATCGGGACCGGCATCGGGACCGGCATCGTGTTCGACGGCAAGATCTACCACGGCCGCACCGGCGCGGCCGGCGAAGGCGGGCACGTCAGCATCGATTATCGCGGGCCACGCTGCGGATGCGGCAAGTTGGGCTGCATCGAAGCCCTGGCCTCGGGCCCGGCGATCGCCAAGCGGGCGCGCGCCAAGCTGGCGGCGCAGCCGTCTCCGCACTCCAAGATGCTGGAGCTTGCCGGCGGAAACATCGAAGCCGTCACCGGCGAGCTGATCGGCCAGGCTTATGCGGCCGGCGATCCGCTGGCAAAAGAGGTGCTGCAAGAGACCGTGGAGTTACTCTCGCTGTGGCTGGGTAACATCGTCGACTTACTCGATCCCGATGTGATCGTCATCGGAGGCGGCGCCTCTGCGCTCTTCACTCCGTTCTTCGGCGACATCAAGAACTTGCTTCCGAAGTTCTGTGTGAACCCACGCTGCCAGGAGATTCCCTTGTTCCAAGCCCACTACGGAGCGGATTCTGGAATCGCCGGCGGAGCCGCTCTCTGCTCCGGCACGCCGGCTGGAGGGATGTAACCGGTCCTAGTGCTGAGTATTGGCCTGCGCTTCTGCAACTGCGTTGACCAGATCGCGCAGAGGCTTGACCACCGTGAAGCGGAGCAGCGCCTGCGGTTTCTCGGCTTCGTCCAGAACAGCCAGCTTCTGCGCTTTCCAGCCAGCGGGCGCAGGCAGTCCGGATGCCAGTCCGGATGAAAGATGAGATACAGCCTCAATGCCCACCGTGCCCAGCTCTGTAAGTTGCAGGGCGCGCAATTTAGCTTGGGCGAGTTGGGGCGAGCCGGCGATCAAGCGCAGAATCCCCGGCTCCGCCGCGATCCACGCGTTGAATTCGGCAACCAGTTCGGCTCCTTCCTGCCTACGCGCCGCGGGGTCCTGCAAGTATGTGCGCATGAGTAACTCAAAATTATGGCGCGACGGCGGATCGGGCGGAAGAGCGTCCGCAATCTGATTGAGCGGCGTGAGCTGATTGGGATGCTGCAGGGATGCTTGATTGTCGAATGTGACCGGCTCGAGAACGGAAGCGAGGATTTGCAGCGGGCCAATCTGCTGGGTGCCGGCCAACTGGCGCAGGCTCACTCCTTCGTGAGAGATGTGCGTGAGCCCGAAAGCTTCCAGCTGCAACGACTCGGCCGCGAGCCGGCGATACATGTCGTCGACGTTGTCCACGTTGCGCGGCGACCAGAGCCGCTCGGCAACGACCGCCGCGCGCGGCCAGATGCGCGAATCGATGGTCCGCGGGCCGGCCTGCTCCGTCCACATACAGGCTTCTCCTCCGAGAATGCGCGCCTGCTGCTCGGGGTTTAGGTCGCTCGCCGCCGGCAGCGGATCGACCAAGTAATGCGCCTCGGCCGTGTTCTTGTGATTCAAGTAGTAGCCGGCGGAAAGAATACCGCTGTATCCGTTCTTGGCCCCGGCGGCGAGCGAGTCGAAACCGCGCCAGCTCTGCACCACGACACTCTTCGGCAGATCGGGAGTGAGTATCTCGTCCCAGCCGATCATCTGCTTGCCGTGCTTCTCCAGAAGTTTGAGCAGACGCTGGTTGAAATAATTTTGTAGCGCCGCCGTGTCCTTGAGATTGTGTTCGCGCATGAAGTCCTGGATGCGCGCATTGGCCTTCCACTCGACGCCGTTGTTCTCGTCGCCTCCGATGTGCAGGAAGCGGTCGGGGAAAATACCGGCCATCTCACCGATGAAAGTATCGAGAAATTTGTAAGTGCTTTCGCGCGTCGGGTCCATCACCGGATCGAACACGCCGAACTCGCGCTCGATGTGAAACGGCCCCGGCGCGCTGGCGAGATCGGGATATCCAACGAACCACGAGCCCGTGTGGCCCGGCATGTCGAACTCGGGCACCACGCGGATGCCCCGCTCGCGCGCATAAGCGACGATTTCGCGCGCTTGCTCCTGCGTATAGAAGAGTCCGTCAGATCCCATCCCGGCGAGCTTAGGGAAGGCCTTGCTTTCGATGCGGAAACCCTGGTCTTCGCTGAGGTGCCAGTGGAAGACGTTGAGCTTGACCGCGGCCATGCCGTCGAGCGTGCGTTTAATAACGTCGATCGGGATGAAGTGGCGTCCGCAGTCGATCATGAGGCCGCGCCAGCGGAAGCGTGGCGTATCGTGAATCGACACAGCCGGAACAAAATAACCGGTTGCATCGGACTGCACGAGTTGTTGCAGAGTTTCCAGACCGTGCATGGCTCCGGCGACCGTCGCGGCGTGGATGTGCGCGCCAGAAGGCGCGACCTCAAGCGAGTAAGACTCGTCTTCGTCGAGCGATTGTATGGCTTCTCCCGGGCCATCGACGCTGACGGCCAGCGTTGCGGAAGTCTTGTCGGCCCCGAGAGACGTGGAAATCGAAAGCGCAGTCTGAGTCTTAATGCGCTCCAGCGCACGCGTAATTGCGGCGTCCAGGCGCGCGTCGCGAAAGTGGTCCGCGATGGCGGAAAAAGACGGCGCAATCGCGAGCCGTCCTTCCTGCGTGGAAAGCTGCGACGGCTGCGGCATGAGGGTGTTGACGAATCCGGGAGCCGAATTTTGCGGCGCCGCTGCCCAGCTCGGCGCGGCCGACAACGCCGCGAGAGTTGCAAAAATTACGATCGTTGCGAGCAATAGCCTGCGTGTCACGCTGCCTTTTTCATGGTCCATTCGTTACACCTCTGATTAAGGAAACTTTGATTAGCCAGTTCATGAGAAGCTTTGAAAGGGCACGGCTTTAGCCGTGCCGTTAAGGCCCGCCAAACAAGCGGCTTTAGCCGCTGAGGTACGTTCTCTCAAAGCATCCCAACTCGCCAATAAACTCTTAACAGACTCTCCTTGGCGAAAGCACAGTATAAACAGAATGTGTCGTTTCGAGTGGTAGAAATCGTTTCCGTAGATCGTAAGTTTTGCAGTTGGTAAAATCCATGACCTGGTGAATGCGCAACGCCGAGGCTGTTACACTCGTTCTGGCAGGGCTACCGCGGATGGGAGGGAGTATCAAATTCCTCGGAATCGATGTTGGCACGGGCGGTACGCGCGCCCTCATCGTGGATGAATACGGGCGAGTCGTCGCCTCTGGCACGGAAGAGCACGCGCCCTTCGCATCGCCCCAGTTAGGATGGGCGGAACAGGACCCGCGCGATTGGTGGCGGGCCTGCGGCCTGGCCGTTCGCCGCGCTCTCGACGCTTGCGGAGGCTGCGGCGATGAAATCGCCTGCGTCGGGTTTTCCGGTCAGATGCACGGCGCGGTCTTGCTCGATGCCCGCGACGAAGTCGTCCGCCCCGCCCTCATCTGGTGCGATCAGCGCACCGCACCGCAAGTCGAAGAGCTTTCCCGCCTCTTCGGCGCCGATCGTCTCATTCAACTCACCTGCAATCCTCCACTTACTAACTTCACGCTCACCAAGTTATTCTGGGTGCGCGAAAACGAGCCTCGTAACTGGGAGCGCGTTGCCCGCGTCATGTTGCCGAAGGATTATGTGCGCTTCCAACTCACCGGCGAACGCGCCATCGACATGGCCGATGCTTCGGGAACTCTTCTTCTCGATGTCGCCAAACGCCAGTGGTCCTCCGAAGTCTTAAGCCGTACTGGCATCGATCGAAAACTGCTTCCCACTTTATGGGAGTCTCCCGAAGTGTGTGGCCGGGTTTCCGCGCGCGGAGTGGAAGCGACCGGCCTGCGCGCGGGAACGCCCGTGGTAGCGGGAGCGGGCGACCAGGCTGCGGGAGCGGTGGGTATGGGCATCGTTCGTCCCGGAACCGTAAGCGCAACCATCGGCACCTCCGGCGTGGTATTCGCGGCCACCGACGCGCCCGCGCTCGATCCCCAAGGAAGAATTCACACCTTCTGCCACGCCGTTCCCGGACGATGGCATGTGATGGGCGTGACGCAGGCAGCCGGCCTTTCTCTGCGCTGGTTCCGCGACCGCTTCGGCGCTGCGCCCGCTGGATCTAATCCCGATAAAGACGCGCGCGATCCCTATCCCTACGAACGGCTCTGCGCCGAAGCCGCCGCCGCTCCGCCCGCCTCCGACGGCGTGTTCTGGGCGCCCTACCTCATGGGCGAACGCACTCCCCACTGCGATCCCTATGCGCGCGCCGCACTCATCGGTCTCTCCGCCACGCACACCCGCGCCCACGTGGTCCGCGCCATCTTAGAGGGCGTGGCCTTCAGCCTGCGCGACAGCTTCACCATCTTTCGCGAGATGCACCTGCCAGTCGGCCGCATTCGCCTGGGAGGCGGCGGAGCGCGCTCTCCGCTGTGGCGGCAGATTCAAGCCGACGTCTATGGACATGCCGTGGAAATCGTGCAGGCCGAGGAAGGCGCTGCCTACGGGGCTGCCATCCTTGCCGGCACCGGCGCCGGAAATTGGCGCTCCGTCGATGATGCCTGCGATGCCGTCGTGCAAACCGCCCACGAAATTCAGCCCGATCCGAAAAACTCCGCCATCCTCGACCAGGCCTACCGCACCTACCGCGGAATCTATCCCGCTCTCCGCCAGATTTCCCATCGCAACAGCGCAGACTCGTCCGTGTGATTCGCTACAGTATAAGTTTCCTGAGATGTCCCTTGAAGGGCGCGCCTTTGAAAGCGGCAGAGAGAGCTATTAGGAGCCATCCAGCTTTATGATTCTCTCTGTGTTCCTTGGTACGAGAAGTTGAGCCAGGTCTTCTTCGTATATAAAATCAGGACCCACGAATCAAACGCCCCGAAGGATGCTCAGTGTGGGGTTTGTTTCATGTCTTCGACGCTCTGACCGCTGGAGTTTGCGGGATATGCGTCCAGCGCAGTTGCGCCTTCCACATCTCCTTTCGCATCCAGGAATGCGATTTGCAAGTGCAGCGGCAGGGACGGGTCCGCGGCCCAAGCGCCCCGGACGAGCACTGGTTGCTGGAGGTCGGGCACCGGCTGTTGCCCGCTTGCGAGCAGGTTGCCGTCGCGATCGCGAAGTTCCCACCCGACTACGCTGTCGCACAACGGATAAGAAGGCATCTCGTCCAGAGGCCGGCCTGACAAGCCAGCCTCGAAACCGGTTCGATTGCCTTTGGCGTCGTAAACCCATTTTTCGTTCGCGAAGACGACAGGCTGGTTTCTCTTCTCCCATACCGCGAAGGACGGACGCCGCTGCCGATATTCATCGACCAGACCGTGATCGACGTATCCCTCCTGGTGGCCGGGCCAGAGGTTTTGATGGGATTTATAGTCCTGATAGCACCAGAAAATCGCTCCGGCAACAAAATCGAATTTCTGGAATTGCTCGAGCTGGTCCTCGATGGTGCGAATGCGCATTTTATCGGCCGTGGCGGAATCGGGCGAAAAGATCCCTGGATAGCCGAACTCCGAAATAATCACCATCTTGGTGGGATAATCGCGGCCGATTTGCTGGAGCCTGGGAACGAGATCTTCCGCGCTGCCGCTCCACGTTCCGAAGTAAGCGTTCATCATGATGAAGTCCACATCGTTGGCGGCTTCCGTCTTCGGGTCCGGACCCCAGGCGAGATCGTTATCGGCGTAGCTGACGAAGCGGCCGGGATCGAGCCGATGTATCCAGTCGCGCATCAGATCGATGTATGCGCGTCCACCCTTCGTCGTGGCCTCGCTCTCGTTGCAAACGCTCCAGGCAAAGATGCTGGGATGATTCTCGTCCTCCTCGATCATTTCCTGGTACATCTGCTTGGCGAGTGCAATCACCTTGGGGTCCTTCATTTGCGCTTCGCTGAATTGCCACACCGGGATTTCCGGAATCAGAAGAATGCCATGCCGGTCGGCATAGTCCAGAATAAGTTGGGGCTGCGGATAGTGCACGGGTCGAGTTAGCCGGACATGCAATTTCTCGAGCGTGTCGTAATCGTTCCGGATGGTCCCCGCAGTTTCCGCCAGTCCTTCCCAGGGCGAATCTTCGGGACGCGTCATTCCGGTAAGACGAACCTGTTTGCCGTTGAGAAATAAACGACGGTCGCGAATTTCGACGGTCCGCAATCCGAAACTATCCTCGCGTGTATCGAGCAGCCGGCCGCGGGCGTCACGAAGTTCCACGGCCATGCGATAGAGGACAGGGTGGTCAAGGTTCCACAATTCAGGGTGTGCGATGGAGAAGTTGAGTTGGACGGTGGAAGCGCCTGGAACAGCCGCAACTGTTGCCGTTTCCGGTTTGCCCACAACCTCACCTCTGGGAGAGTAGACGGTTGCGACGACTTGAAAATCATTCTTGCCGCGCGAAACGTTGTTCGGAAATTTGTCCAGAAATACGGTGCTCGCGACCTGCGCTTCCTTCCCAGCGATCGTGCTTGTGATGCGCTGGCGCCGGATCAGCCCATCCTGGTTGATGGTGAGCCATACGTCGCGCACCAAGCCGCCGTAATGCCACCAGTCGTACCAAATCCGGTGGCCTTCCCGCAGGCGAAGCGCGAGCCCAGGTATGGTCTGCGCCGTGGGACGATTATCCAGTTCGACAACGAGAAAGTTGTCGCCCGCGCGCAGGGTGGAAGAAATATCGAACCAATACGGTGTGTGCCCTCCCTCATGCGCGCCTAGCAGCTTGCCATTTAGCCAGACGCGGCTTTTGTAGAAGGTGGCTGCAAAATGCAGTTCAACGTGCTGGCCTCGAACTGCCGGGTCCAATGCCAGCGTTCGGAAGTACCACGCGACGCCCTCGTAGTCGTCATATTTGCCTATATTCCAAGTGTGCGGCACACGCACGACTTCGGTTGCGGGCGGCAGGTTTGTGTTCCATCCTCGCGTTTCGCCTTCTTCATTGCGATCGATTCGGAAGCGCCAACTACCGTTGAGGTCCACCTTCGTGGACGCATGAACGGGAGGGGCCAGCATGGCAGCGAAAACTAGACAAAGCGTGACGCGAACGGCCATGAAGAAACGACAACCTGGTTGTCGTGACATAAGAGACTCCTTTGCGGAACTCTGTCAGGCTCGAACGACTCTGATTCCAATCCGGGTGAACGCGGCAACCATTTCATCGGAAGCGCCCGCATCCGTGACCAGCACATCCACGTCCTCGATGGGGCAGATCAAGGAGGGTGTGACGATTCCCAGCTTGCTGGAATCGGCCACCACGATCACCTGCTTGGCTTGTTTCACCATGGCGCGAAACGAGAGCGCTTCGTCCGACTCGTTGGTGGTGGTTCCACGCTCGGCATCGATTCCGGAGACGCTGAGAAACAACCTGTCGAGAAAAATGTCGCCAAGAAAATTGATGGCCGCAGCCCCGATCAAGGAAAACGACCAGGGCCAACGGACGTAGCCGCCCGTCAAATGGATCTTGAGCCCTGGCATGTTGCAGAGCTCCATGCCGATGTTGACCGCGTTGGTTACGACCGTGATGTTGTTGCGATGACGCAAGCTGCGCGCCACCCAGGTGCTGGTGGTGCCCGCCGTCAGGCCGATGGTTTCGTTCTCTTCGATCAATTCCGCGGCGGCAACGCCGATATGCCGTTTTTCCCGCACAAAGCGATGTTGACGAGTCTGAAACGCCGTGTCGTAGCGGAACGGCTCATAGAGCAGTTCCTGCACCAGGGTCGCGCCGCCGTGGGTCCGCCGGATCAAGCCTCGCGCTTCGAGCCGGGCCAGATCCCGGCGGATGCTCGGAGCTGACGCTCCCAAAGAAACGATCAGCTCTTCCACGGTCACCGAGCCTTTGTGCAGCAGCAGTTTCAGGATTCGATCGTCACGGTGCTGTTGGCGAGCAGACATGGCTTATGTGCTTGGCGGACGCGATGATAAGGCTATCCGCGTCCCCCGGGAAAAACCCAAACCTAAATGGTACGAACCTTACATCCTAAACCGACCGAAAGCATCTGGCGAGCATACTGGTCAAATTACGGCTGAGTCCAGCAACATCCAGAATTGCGAATAGTACACATAAGTATTCCATATTACGGATAAACTATCAATGCGCTGATCGTTTTATGCGTTCTCGATCATTTTATGCTTGACAAAGGACAAGTAGCAGGCATTAAACTCTTTACGAAAAGTTTTTCAGTGCCGCCTTTCAGGTCTAACAACCAGTCCGTGGCCATGGAGTGCGCCAAGGCCGGGGTAAGACCTATGAGGGGATGCGGTTGTAGAGTTCGAAAAGTATTTCAGCGTGCTGCCTTCGTGGGCAACGCCGGAATACAGAAGTCTGGCGCGTAAGTTCGTTTTGCGGACCGTGCTCGTCCGGTCTCAGGAAAAATTTAAGGAGAGAACAAGATGAATCCGAGAATCCACACTAGATTGTTTGGCCTGTACTGTTTTTTGTTGTGCATCGCAGTGGCTCTGTTGACGGTCCCACTTCAAGCGCAGAATTCGCAGGGGACAATCCTCGGACACGTGCAGGACGCAACTGGCGCGGTCGTCGCGGGGGCCAAGGTAACCGCGACCAATGTCGGCACGAATGTGGCCCACCATTTCACCACCACGGGTGGTGGCGACTACGTGTTTGTGAACATGATTCCTGGGACCTACGAGGTGCGGGTAGAGGCCACCGGTTTCAAGAGCGAGGTCAGCGCGGGCCTTGTGCTGGAAGTGGACCAGACCTTGCGTCAGAACTTCACGGTTCAAATCGGGCAAATCAAGGAAGTGATGACCATCACGGCCGATGCCCAGATGGTGCAGACCGACAACACCACGACGGGCAACGTGCTGGATCAGAAGACGATCGAGGAACTGCCTTCCAACGGACGGGACTTCAATAATCTTCTGAACTTGTCAGCCGGCGCAGGCAACTTCAGCGGCGGTTCACAAGTCGATTGGGCAAATCACGGACTGAACAACGGCTTTACCGAAGTGAGCCTCAATGGCGGCCGGCCCGACTCCGTCAGTTTTATGGTGGACGGCGTGGCCGACACGGACAACTTCTTCGCGACCGCCTCGGGCCTTCCTTCCGAGTTCTCAATTCAGGAAGTCAAGGTGCAGACCGGCCTTTACTCGGCTGAATACGGGCAAGGTTCTGGCCAGATCAACGTGGCCATCAAGTCGGGAACGAACCTGTGGCACGGGCAGGCTTACGACTACCTTCAGAACGATATGTTTAATCCGAAGAGCCCGCTGGCTGAGGAACAACACATCTTTGAAGGCGGCGCTATCCCAAAGGTCACCCCTTGGAAGCAGAACCAGTTTGGTGGGACACTGGGCGGTCCGGTCAAGATACCCTGGCTCTACAACGGGCAAAACAAGAGCTTCTGGTTTTTCGCCTACGATGGCGGCAGGCTGCGGACAAACAACAACCAAAATGCGATACAAGTTCCAACCCTCGCTGAACGGACTGGCAACTTCTCCGACTGGCCTTTTCAGCTCTATGATCCGAGCACCACGGTATGCAACCCGACGACTGGGTGCGATGCGACCACGCGCACCGCGTTTGCTTTAAACCAGATTTCCCCCATCAACACGATGGGGCAGAAACTCATCAATCTGTATCCTCTGCCCAACATTCCTTGCACCATGCCCTGCTACAACTACCTCGTGCCGGTTCGCAATTCCATTACGACCAACAACGAGACCATGCGAGTGGATCAGAATTTTGGCGACAAAAACCGCTTCTACTTCACCGCGAACGTGAGGGGCGACGATGAACCCCGCCCAAGCATGCTGCCCTACACTGGGTCCGTGAACACTACTAAAGCACAACTCTTCGCCTTGAACTGGGAGCACGCTTTCAGCGCCAACACCATCAATACAGCGCGCGTCGGCTATAACCACTTATTCTTCGAAACCGCATCTGACACTGCTTATGGACCCAATCTACAGGCGGACCTCGGCTTTGCAAACGCTCCCCAAGCCCCTGGTCTTTATGGGATTCCGAACATCAACTTCTCACAGCAATACAGCAACATCGGCAACGGCAACAACGGAACCTCCACCAAGAGCGGGACCTACCAGTTCGTGGACAATCTGAAAATGATTCGGGGCAAGCACGCTATTACTGTGGGCGTCGACATCCGCCGTCTGCGGGAGTTTGAGCAGGACAACTACATGGGTACTGGCACTCTTAATTTTACTGGCGAGTACACGGCGAACTGCAATCAAGGCGTCACCTCCCCAAGCGGTGTCACCTGCAATTCGGGGGGAGGAACCCCGACCGCTGACTTCGGCAACCCGTTCGCCGACCTCCTGTTGAGCGATCCCAGCGGCGTTTCTGGCCCGTACCCGCTAGGGGTTGACGATCTGCACACGGTAGGCATGAACTGGAACTTCTTCGTTCAGGACGATATCCGCGTGAGGCCCAATCTCACCGTGAACTTGGGATTGCGGTACGAACTGCCCCCGGCTTTTCATAGCATCGACAACAGCGGCTGGGGCTTCGATCCGGCGAATGGAGGAAGCCTGGATTGGGTAAGCAAGAGCTTTGTGCAGGGGATCTACCAACTTGCGGCTGCGCAGAATGTTACGGTGACTCCTTCCTTCCTCAATTGCTGTATCCAGAACTCCCTCGTCCCGCAAGATAAGAAGGACTTTGCTCCGCGCATTGGGCTTTCGTGGAGACCGTTTGAAACCGACCGTATTGTGTTGCGGGCCGGATACGGAATCTTCTATGACACTTACATGCGTTATTACGATCAGGTTCAAAACTACGACGAGAATTCCCTCCAGACAGTTTTGCCGGCGAGTTACCCGAGTGCCAAAGGCAACGAAACAGCGTACCCAGGGCCAAGCCTCAATCAACTATGGTCTGCACCGATTCAAGGCTTAGGGGGCGTAGGGGGTAGCGCAGGGACTGGAGCATTTACGGTGCCCAAGTGGGATAGCAACGACTTCCTCGGCACCAGCTACATTCTGAACCAAGTGCCCTGGCCCTACAACCACAACCCTTACAACCAGCAATGGACGCTCGACTTTCAGTATGCCGTGCAGCCGACGCTGTTGTTTGACATAGGATATGTAGGCTCTCACGGATTGCGCCTGCCGACATATCTCTTGTATAACGCTGCCCCACCACCGCCGGATCCCACCGATCCCTGTAATGGCGGCAGCGCCACTCCCATAGGTCCTTTCCTTGACATTTCGCAGGTTACATCTGGCTGCCTGCACGATCCCAACCTCTATGTCATAGATCAGCACGTGCCGTACCCAAACGTTCCTTCGGAGATGTATGCGAACGCGAACGTCCTCAGCTCCAACTACAACTCTCTCCAGGTTCAACTAAGGCAGCGGTTCAATCACGGTCTGACCTACAACATTGCCTACACATGGTCGAAATCTCTCGATCAGATTTCCGGTATCAACAACGTCAACGGAAACAACAGCTTCATCCAAGATCCTCAAAACATCAAGGCCGACTATGGTCCGTCCAGTTTCGACCAGCCCCATCGCCTGACAGCGAACGGTGTCTATGAGTTGCCGGTAGGCAAAGGGAAGCGCTGGTCGCTGGGCCCGGCCAACTGGGTACTGGGTGGGTGGAAGGCGAGTGGTATCTATACCGTTACCTCGGGCCGCACGTTGACTGCTTATGGGTATAACGGCGCCAGCCTCGATGAGATGGGCATTTACTCTGGTAGTAGCTACGATTCCCGCTACCGGCCGAATCAGTCCGGGAGTGCGCAAACCGGCTTCACACGTAGCCCCACGGAGTGGTTCAATACCAGCGTTTTTTCCCTGGCGGCACCTGGTACGTATGGCACCGCAGGAAAGGGCGATCTGCGCGGGCCGTTCTTCGAGGATATGGATCTGAGCTTCGCCAAAGCGTTCGCTATTACGGAAAGACAGAAACTGCAGGTGCGATTTGAAATGTTCAATGCAGGCTCAACTTGGCACAAGGGCGCCTGGATGCCCGACGGCGGTGTCACGGATTCCACCTTTGGGTCGCTTGTACCCAAGCAGGGTAGTGAGGACAAGATCACGCCAGCGCAGTGGGCCAGCGACAATCTCTGGCAGGGACATAAAATCCAGTTGAGCGCGGTGTATTCCTTCTAACTAACTCGGCGGGCCGCCGCGAGTATCTGGCGCGGCGGCCCGCCGGTAACTCAACTTCAGAGCGCCGGTGCCGTCTGAGCCAATGCCCTCCGGTTTTTCGGACTCTCAACCCATGCCCAATCGTTTTGTACTGGAAATCTGCGTGGAGTCGGTGGAGCACGCCGTCGCGGCCGAGCGCGGCGGCGCTCATCGTCTCGAACTCTGCAGCGACTTGCCGTCGGGAGGAACCACTCCCAGCGCCGGATTGATGAAGACCGCTCGCCGCCATGTGCGCGTTCCCATCCATGTCTTGATTCGCCCCCGCGCCGGCGATTTTTGCTATTCCGATCATGAACTCGAGATCATGCGCAACGATATTCTTGCCGCCAAGCAGTTCGGCATGGATGGCGTGGTGCTGGGAATATTGCGCGAAGACACTTGTGTCGACGTCGAGCGCACGCAAGCTCTGGTGAAACTCGCCCACCCTTTGCCCGTAACTTTTCATCGCGCCTTCGATGTCACCGGGAACCTGGAAACGTCGTTGGAAGAGGTCATTCAGACCGGCGCTTCCCGTATCCTGACCTCGGGCGGCGAGCCCCGCGCCGCCGACGCGCTTCCCACTCTGGCGCGCCTGGTGCAAGCCGCCAAGGGGCGCATTCTTCTCATGCCTTGCGGCGGTATCGATTCCGAAAATGTTGAGCGTATTATTCGGGCCACGTCGGCTCGAGAGTTCCATACTTCCGTGGGAGCGTCTCGCCCGGGTTCAACCAGTGGCGGCAATGGGATGCCTAACGGCACGGGCGCATTACTCCCCCGCTTTCCATCCCCTATGTTTGAAGAGCAAGTTGCCAGACTTGTGGGTCTGCTTGACAATGTTTCTCATGATGACCGGGTACGCTAGATTTGTTTCCATCGCCCAGATTATGAAAAAGAAACGCGGGTTTCGCAGAGCAGTTGTCGCGTGTTCAATCGTCGCGTTGTGCGCAACGTTTTCGTTGGCGCAAAACTTCACGGACGTGAAGCCCAGCCCGCAACAGGTTGCCTGGCAGGACCTGGAGATCGGCGCCATCATTCACTTCGGTCCGAACACATTTATGGACCGGGAGTGGGGCGACGGCACCGCGGACCCGTCGGTATTCAATCCCGCGCACGTCGATCCCGAGCAGTGGGTGCGCGCCGCTAAATCCGCGGGGATCGAGTATGTTGTGTTCGTCGCCAAACATCATGACGGCTTTTGCCTATGGCCGACGGCGAAGAGTAACTACAGCGTCAAGTCCAGTCCTTGGAAAGCGGGCCAGGGAGATCTGGTCCGCGACGTTGCGGCCGCCGCTCGTAAGTACGGATTGAAGTTCGGCGTCTATCTCTCCCCGTGGGATCGCCACGAGCCCACATACAAAGACAGCGCCGCTTATGACGGTTACTATCTCGCCCTGCTGAACGAGCTGGTCACGAGTTATGGCGAGCTGGCCGAGTTCTGGCTGGATGGCGCGGGCAGCGCCGGTCATGTCTACGATTTCGACCGCTATGTCGACAACCTCCGCGTGTATCAACCGAATGCCATGATCTTTGCCGACGCCGCTTTGCTCAAGTACGGCGACATACGCTGGGTGGGAAATGAAGATGGCAATGCGTACGAAGACAACTGGAACGTGTTAGACCTGCGCGGCTATCTCCGCTATCGTCCCGCCGAGGCGGATACTCCGCTGCGCAAGGACCACTGGTTCTGGCATCCGAATGACGAGGCGAGTCTAAAGTCTGTCGGCGATCTCCTGGATACTTATAACCGCACCGTGGGTCGCGGAGCGCAGCTCATGATTGGGCTTGCGCCGGACAATCGCGGACTGCTCCCCGACGCCGATGTAAAGCGCCTCGCGGAGTTCGGCGAGGCCCTTCACTCGATCTACGCGCCGGAGAAAAATCTTGCCGCGCTCGCCATCAATGCCTCGGCATATCGCGCGGCCCTTGATTCCGATCCCGATACTGTGTGGTCGCCTCCAGAGGGATCTCACGCCGCGACGATTGACCTGGTTTTTTCCAACCTTATTAGCTTCGACCGCGCTTTGACCATGGAATGGCTCGTCGAGGGGCAGAAGATCCAGAAGTATGCGATCCAGGTTATGGACGGCGCAAAATGGAAGACAGTTTACTCGGGAACTACGATTGGACATAAGAAGATCGACCTATTTCCTCGTATAACTGCGCAACGTGTGCGGCTCAACATTCTCTCCGCCTCCAGCACGCCACGGATTCGGGAGTTCCAGTTGTTCGACGGAGCGCAGGCCAAGTAATAGCGTATTTAGCGGGACCCTGCGAGCGCGGCGCCTCGTTGCTACTCGTGTGATACAAATGACTTGTTACAAAAGATCGGATAGGTGAAATTCCATGAAGCGATCCATTGCATTCTCCGTCGCACTCTCGGTATCGTTCCTTCTGCTGACTGCAATTCAGGCCGTGGCTTCGGAAGCCGCTCAAGGTCCGGCAACGCCCGATCCGTATAAGTCCGTTCTCGACCGCCTGGAGTCGATCGGCACTTTGCCACTGCCCGACTGGCGCTTCCACGCCGACATTCCACACCCCGAAGAGCCGTCGCTCGACGACTCCAACTGGGAAGTCGTCAAGTTAGACGAGCTCTGGTCCACTGGCTCTCGCGTTCTTCGTCGCTGGATCGAGATTCCCGAAAAGCTCAACGGCTATTCAATCCTGGGTCAAAGCGTGCGCTTGGATCTCACCTTCAACAGCGACGGCCCACAGCTAATCTCAATTTTCTCCAATGGCGGAATGGTCTATCACGGCAGCGACGACACGCAGCTGCCGATTCTGCTCACGCAAAACGCGCAGCCCGGTCAGAAGTTTCTAATCGCTGTGCGGCTCGACGAGCAGTTAGAGCCGGCGAGAATTTCCAGCAGCCGGTTGTTGATTGAACCGCCGCCTGGCCGCCCCTCCCCCAGTTCGATTCGCGAAGAAATTCTCGCGGCCCGCCCCATGATCGCAGCCTACGTGGAAGGCAAAGCCGGGCGCGAACGGCAACTCGATGAAGCGGTGCAGGCCATCGATTTCTCGCCGCTCGATCGCGGAGATCAGGCTGCTTTTGACAACTCTCTGCAATTGGCCCAAAGCAAGTTGCTGGCCTTGGACCCCTGGCTGAAGCAGTTCACGATTCGCGCCGTTGGCAACTCGCATATCGACATGGCTTGGCTGTGGCCCTGGACGGAGACCGTCGAAGTCGTCCGCAACACTTTTCGCAGCGCTCTGGACCTGATGAGCGAGTATCCCGATTTCAAGTTCACCATGTCCTCGGCCCGTACTTATGAATGGATGGAAGAAAAATATCCCGACATGTTCCAGGAGATTCAACAGCGAATCAAGGAGGGCCGTTGGGAGGTCATCGGCGGCATGTGGGTCGAGCCCGATCTCAACATGCCCGCGGGCGAGTCGCTGACGCGGCAGATATTGATTGGCAAAAGATATTTTCAGAAGAAGTTTGGCGTTGACATTAAGATCGGCTGGAATCCAGATTCTTTCGGATATAACTGGCAGCTCCCACAAATCTATAAGAAGTCGGGCATCGATTATTTCGTGACCCAGAAGCTGCTCTGGGCGCACGAGTTCACCACCTTCCCTTACAAATTATTTTGGTGGCAAGCGCCCGACGGCAGCCGCCTGCTCACCTACTTTCCGCACGACTACGGCAGCCCGATTGAAGCCGAGGCCATGGCCCAGGATTTGTCCGTGTGGGCCCCATCCATTTACGGATCGCAACTCAGCGGCACGCCGGAAATGATGCATCTCTATGGAGTCGGCGATCACGGCGGCGGACCGACTCGCACCATGCTCGACAACGCAACGCGCTTGATGTCGCCCAATACGGTTTTTCCAAAAATCGAGTTCAGCACGGCAGCGGCATTTTTTGACGATCTCGACAAAAAACTGCCCAACATGAAAGTGCCGATCTGGAACGACGAACTCTATTTTCAATACCACCGCGGCGTCTTTACCACCCAGTCCGATACCAAGCAGCGCATCCGCCGCAGCGAAGAGACGCTTCTCAATGCCGAGAAATTCTCTTCGCTGGCTTTCCTTTACGGGCGCCCGTATTCGCAAGAGGAAATGAATCGCGCCTGGAAGCGCCTGCTCTTCGACCACTTCCACGACATCATGCCCGGCTCGGGCATCGCGGTGAACTATCTGGACGCGAAGCGCAATCTCGAGGACGTGCGCCGCGCCGGAAATGAAATCATCGACGGCTCGCTGCAAGAGATTGCCGCCCGCGTAAACACGCAAGAACAAGAACAACGACAAGGCGTGCCCATTCTCGTTTTCAATTCTCTCTCCTGGCCGCGCACCGAAACGATCGAGGTTGAAGCGCAACTTCCAACTCAGGCCCGGCAAATCACGGTCGTGGATTCCGCCGGCAAGCCCGCCGAGTCTCAGCTCTTGTCCATCGACAAGGAAACTCATCGTGCGCGCTTTCTACTGTTGAGTAACACCCCTGCTCTCGGATACAACACCTACTTCGTGCGCGCGGCCACGGCGCCGCCTCCGCATCGCTCAATTGTGAAAGCTTCCGCGACCACCCTCGAAAACGAGTTTGTCCGGCTCACCATCGATTCCCGGTCCGGTTGTATGACCAGCCTGTTCGATAAGCGCAGCCATACCGAAGCCCTCGCCCCTGCTGAAACCGACACCGGTGGGCCGAAGAATTCCATCTGCGGCAACCTGCTGCAAACTTTCTACGACAAGCCGAAAGACTGGGACGCGTGGAATATCGATGCCGACTTCGAAAAGCAGCATTGGGACCTGGACCAAGCGGATGAAGTCAAGCTGGTGGAAAGCGGGCCGTTGCGAGCGGTCATCCGCATCAAACAGCATTTTCAAAACTCGGCGTTCGTGCAGGACGTCACCATGTACGCCGGCGTGCCGCGCGTCGACGTGAAAATGCAGGCCGATTGGCACGAAAAGCATATTCTTCTGAAAGTTGCCTTCCCGCTGAGCGCGCACAATACGAAGGCGGCGTTCGAAATCCCCTACGGTTCGGTCGAGCGGCCGACCACGCGCAATACTCCGGCGGAGCAAGGCGAGTTCGAAGTGCCAGCCCTGCAATGGGCCGACATCTCCGATTCCCGGCATGGGTTCAGCCTGCTCAACGACAGCAAATACGGATACGACGCGAAAGGCAATGTGCTCCGCCTGTCGTTGCTGCGTTCGCCCGAATGGCCCGACCCGCACGCCGATGAAGGCCATCACGAATTCACCTATTCCTTGTATTCCCATGCCGGCACTTGGCGCGACGCTCAAACCGTGCGCCGCGGCTACGAACTGAATAACCGGTTGCTCTCAAGGCAGACGGAAAAACACGAGGGAACACTTGCGCCGCAACATTCTTTCCTTGAAGTCCAGGCGGAAAACGTGGTGCTGACGGCGGTGAAGAAGGCCGAGGACGACGACGCGCTCGTCCTGCGCTTTTATGAGTGGGCCGGCAAAGAGACCGACGTCAAGCTGCAACTGCCCACGGGAGCGCAGGCCGCGTCGGAAACGGACCTTATGGAGCGGGCAACGGCCAGCCTTCCGGTGCGAGACGGCGCGGTCACCGTCCACACCAAGCCCTACGAAATCAAGACCGTAAAAGTGCAGTTTGCGGCCAAATCCGGCGCGGACGGCGGGAAGGCGTTTTGATGGACTTCCAACCGGACGCCGGCGGCTGCCAATCAATGTACATACAGTGTTTCACGTGAAACATGGCAAATATGTACGTACATACGGTAAATTTTTCATACCTCATAATTTGGCGAACTGGCGAGGTCCGGTAATGTGAATGGGTGGAAATCGCTTAGGATGAAAATCCGAGTTCCGGCCGCGTAACGCAGGATCGAACGGTGCCGGCAGTCCGACGGGCCACTTCTCGAAAAGTGCGAGAAGTGGCGCACCCCCGTCTTATTTGACGCTCGCCACAACGTAAACATAGCGCAGCATGCCGCGGCCAGTGTTGGTCACATTGTGCTCGGTTTGAGGTGGGCAGTAGAGGGCGTGGTTTGCCTTGACCTCAAGCTTCGAACCGTCCTTGAAGCTCATTTCACCCTGTCCTTCAAGCACAACCAGCAATTCCTCATGTTGCCCGGTACTGTGCTTTCCCACGGATTTATTGGGCGCGAGAACGACCAACCCGGACTTCATGGTGACGCTTTCAGGGGGCCCGGCGAGCACGGAGAGAAAATCCTTTCCTGCGCTGTCGAGCTCGACCACTTTGGGACGCGGCTTATCTTGCGAGTTCGAAGGAACAAGGAAAACCGAGCAGAATATAAGTGCGGCAGTTATTCGAAAGAAAGATAATCGCTTGGTCCTGGCTTTCGAGTTCATGGTTAGTCTCCAATCTTCGTGGTTGCAAACTTAGCGCTCGTGTTCATGGTGAGAATGCCCGTGTAAGTGAGGATGCGAATGCACGACGCCGTCGTGGCGATGACGATGGGCGTGAATGAGATTTGCCCGGAGAAGCAAGCCGGAGTTAGAGAGGACCTCCGAGGGAGTTCCCTGGGCAATCACGGCGCCTGCTTCAAGCACGAAGACGCGGTCGGCAATATCTTCGACAATTTCAAGCTGGTGAGTTGCCGTAATCACGGTTTTCGCCGTGCCTTTCCACTGTTGGATGAGGTCCACGACCTGACTCTGGCTTTTCGGATCGAGGGTCGCAGTTGGTTCATCTAGCAACAGGACTTCGGGGTCGAGGACGAGGACGGAAGCCAAGGCGACGCGCTTTTTCTCGCCGCCCGAGAGCCGGTAGGGCGGGCGGTCCCGTAAGTGCGAAATCGACATGAATTCGAGCGTTTCATCGACTCGGCGCAGCACGTCTTCCTTGTTCCATTGCAACTGCAAAGGGCCGTAGGCGACCTCGTCGAAGACGGTCGGATTGAAGAGCTGGACATCGGGATTCTGAAAGACGAGAGCGACGCGGCGGCGGAAATTGAGAAAGAATTCCTCCTGCTGAAGGCACTTTTCGGTGAGCGGCTCGCCTTGGAATGCGATGGAACCTGCCGAGGGAAAATAGAGCGCGTCCAAGAGCCGCAAGAGCGTGGATTTGCCGGAGCCGTTGGCACCGAGCAGGGCAATCCGGTCGCCCGCTTCGATGCGGAGTGTAAGTCCGCGGATCGCCGGGACCGCTTCGTAGGAGTAACTAATATCTTGCACTTCGTAAGTCGAAGCCAATTCTACTTACCTCCCAATCCACACAACTAAGCAGCTAGTAATAATAAAGACAGTCAGGCTGGCGTAATCGCGGACCCTGAAGCGGAAACCGGTCAAGAGACGAACTTCTCCGCGGAAGCCACGCGATAACATGGCGAGATACACTTCGTGGCTGAGTTCGACGCTCTTGCTCAGGAGCACACCGGCGGTCCGGGCGGCCATTTTGCGTTGCGCGGGGCCGCTCAACACACCGACCGTTCGGCTCTGTCGCGACTCGAACATCTGGTTGGCGGTTTCGATCAGCAAGAACACGTAGCGGTGGGTCATGGCCAGCATGGTGACGATTTCGGCGGGAAGATGCAGCGAACGGAGCGCCTTCAGAATGTGAATCCAAGCGGTCGAAAGCACAAGCACTGTGGTGAGAGTCGCCGTGGTTTCCACGCGCAGGACCAGCATCACTGCCGTGCGCACTCCCTGGACGGAGATAGAAAGATGCAGCGCTGGCACGGCGAATAGCGGCCTTCCTGGGATCAGAAACAATGCGGGCAGTGCGATCACGCCCGAGAAGCCGAGGACCACAAGCCAGACGCGTTTTGCGAGTGATGCGATGCTCACTCGGGAAGCGGCTGCGATGGCAATGGCGATGAGCAAAAGGGCGGCAACGGCTGCAATCCGTCGGCAGAGGACCACTGAAAGAACCAGAGCGAGGATTCCGATGACCCGGACGCGAGGATCGAGTTGCTGCAACAAGCCCGGCTGGGTTGCGGCGTGTTCCGATGCGAGAGCTGTCGATACGGCGCGGGTAAAGCCTCGGAGCGTCCGTTCAAGAAAAGGATGGCGGCTCATAGAGGCAGGCTTCTCCGGGGCCATTTTTCGGCAACCACTCCTGCGAGGAGCGAAGCCAAGATAAGAATTCCTACCCCGAACATTGCCGAGAGCAAATAGCCAAACATAGGACTCTTAATGAACCTGGGCGCATAACCGGGAAACGGCGCTGTCCAGAGGTTCGAGAGCTTCGCGATGCCGGCAGGGACGGAAGACGGAGGCGCATGGTTCCGCGATGCGGCTGCGATTTGTTTTCGCGTTTGCGGATTCGTCAAATCGGCGGACGACCATTCGCCCCAGGCGGTGCCTGCCGCCAAAATTCCCAGAGGCGTGAGTAACATGAGAAGTGCAACCGCCCACCAGAGTCGTCGTTGTGAGCCTTCAGCGCTCGGGTTGGCGAAAGCTGACGCGGGCGACTGGGCCAATCCGCCGATCCCGCGCAACAGACCCAGATCGGCGCGCTGGAGATAGGACACCATGCCCGCCGAGATCGCGGCTTCCGCCAGTCCCGCAAAGGTCAGATGTCCGATCATCATTGCTGGAATGGCCACATGCAATGGGTAGGGAGCGTAGAGTGGCGTTCCGCTCGGGTCATGAAAAAGCGCGGGCTGAATTCCAAGCTCAATCGCGGTAACCAGGGCTGAGGCGTTGATGGCGACATAACCCGCGACGGCTGCCGCGAATACTCGCTGGCGAGATTTTAGATTCGAGTTTGCGGCGATCATCCGATAAACAACGTAGGCAACGAAAGATCCAACTATCGCCATGTTGAAGCAATTCGCTCCCAGCGTGGTGATTCCTCCATCGCCGAAGAAGAGCGCCTGAATCGCGAGGGCTATGGAAATGGCGAGAATAGAACCCCAGGGGCCGAGCACGATCGCGGCAACGCCCACACCGACCGCGTGACCGGTGGTACCGCCGGGCAGTGGCACGTTGAACATCATGACCACAAAACAGAAGGCCGCGAAGACCGAGATCAGCGGGATGGCGCGTGTGGCGAGCAGCCGCTTGACGCGCTGCAGCGCCGCATACCAGCCCGCAGCCGCGAATGCATACAGGGTCGCGCAGGTGGACGGGCTGAGGTAACCATCGGGAATGTGCATGTTCTCGTCAATTACTACCGGGTTTGGCTCCCCTAATGCAAGGCGATTCGGGCGGCGGGCGAGGCGGGGACGCTCGGCGATCCACCGGCAAATTTGGATCGACAGCAGTAATCATCACGCAGTCACGGTATTAGAACTGGTTTCACAAACACCTTTTAGTTCGGAAGGCATATACCTCAGGGGCTGAAGCCAGCAAATTTGCAGCTCTGAGCGGTAATGCTGAAGAGACTGCGGAAAAAGTCATCGAGAGCGCGAAAAGCACACCTCAGGCGCTGAAGCGCGGACACATTTTGAACGACTTAGCGGCACGAGTAAACTCATGCCCTTCCCAAATCCCTTCCGAATCGGAGTTTTTCCGCAGCCTGTGAAGCCGTGCCCTACCCAAAACCCATGTATAAAACCAGCTCTAGAAACTGTATTTCATCTGGACAAAGAGGTTGCGGTCGGGCTCGGGAATTTTAACGCCGGCAGCGAAGGGGTCGCGATAGTAGGACAAATTCTCGTAGTAGAAGCGGTCGAGAAGATTGTCCACGACGAAGCTGGCGATCAATTTCTTGTAGAACAAGCCAAGTTTCAGGTTGAGCAAACCGTAGCCAGCGGTTGGAGTTTCGTGCAGGTCCGCGTCCACCAGCCCTTGGCGCCCGACACCGGTGCCTCCGAATTCGGCAAAGCCCCACTGGTGCGTGTAGCGCAGCGCGGCCCAGGTCCGGAACGGCGGCATTTCGGGAAGGTTTGTGCTGAAGACGCCCGCCTCATGTTTGGGGGCGTTGGTACCGCGAGAATACGAACTGCCTCCACGTAGCGAAAATCCGGCGGGAAGACCGGCGCCGTAGCTGGCCTCGCCGCCATAAATATGGGCGTCGACATTGGTGAAAGAACGCACGTTGCCGTTCATGCCCATCATGGAATTCAGCAGCGGCTGATCGTTCACCAGAATGTAGTTGTCGAGATCCGAGAAAAACAGAGTCGATTTGAAATTGGAGGAGCCATGGCGGTAGATGGCGCCAGCAGTGGCTTCCGTGTTGCGCACCACAGGCAGATTCGGATTGCCGATGTCCAACTCCGACATGGAAGACTGAAGGAGAAAGCGCTCTTCCGCGTCGGCGACACGGCCGGTCGAGCCGGCTCCGGCAAAGAATTCAATCTGCTGGGGAAGCGAATAGGAGAGGCGCAGGTTGCCGGAACCGTAGTTGTCGGTGTGACTGGTGCTGCGCGTGTTCTGATAGGCGAAGTAGAGATCGGTGTCGAGGCCGGGAACGCCGGTAGCGATGGCGGCGTGGTCAAAGCGCAGGCCGCCGTTGAGCCGGAGGCGGTCGGAGAACGCGTGGTGGTAATCCGCGAAAGCGCCAACCAGGTTGGTGTCCACGTTGGGCAAGCCTTGATTCATCGACATCATGCCGCCCATGTTCATGTAGTCCATCATGTTCCAATTGTGGTGATAACCCTCAAAGCCAAAGGTCAGTTCATGGGCAGTGTCGAATTCGGCGCGACCGCCGAAAGCGCGCGAACGGGGCTCGGCTGCCATCATCCACGGCGAACCCATGCCGCCCATCTCGGCTGTGGTGCGGTAACGGTCGCTCATGAAATGAATGACCTGAGTGAAGTAGCTCTCGAAGTGGATGGCGCGCACGGGGGAAGAAAGATTGCGGATTTCGTACTTCACGGTGGCGCGGTCGGCGTTGTCGTAGTCGGAATCCATGGTTTCGTAGGGAGAGAGGATTAGGCCGCTCTGTTGGCGGGTGTAAGAGAGCGCGAGCGTCTGATTGCCGGCGGGAGTCCATTCGGTATTGAACCAGCCGGTGTTGATGTCAAAGGCACGCTGATTTTGCGCGGCTGAGGAGTAATCCGCGTAATCGAGAAAGGATTTGCCGGAGCCGTCTTTATACGGATCGGAAATGCGATAGGAATAGCCGCCAAGCACGCGAAATTCCGAGTTGCCGAAAGAAGCGGTGGCACTCGGATTAAAATAATTGAAAGAGCCGAAACTGAGACTGGGAGTGAAATGCAGTCCGAGCGGCGGCGTCTTGGTGACGACGCGAAGTTCGGCGCCGAGACTGCCCGCGCTGGCGATATCGAAAGCGCCCTTGACAATTTCCACGCGCTCGACTTCGGCGAAGTCCACGTGCTGCACGACGGGGTCCATGTGGCCGGGGCATGCGCCGTAGATGCGCGCTCCATCGATCGAGACGTTGACGTTGTTCTGCTGGAAGCCGCGCACGACTACGTCGTTGGCAATGCCACCTTGGCGAATCTTAAAAATACCATCGACGGCGGTGAGCGCTTCGCCAACGTCCTTGGCGGAGCTTTCGCGCACTTCGCTCATGTCGAGCTGGTCTTGAAAGGGCAGGGTCTTGGCCTCGACATGGACTTGTTCGGAAGCGGCGGCAACTTCCAGGCGAACGGACATATTCACGCGGACGGAGCGGGAAAAATCGAGTGGGTAATTGACGGTGGCAAAACCAGGGGCAGTGACGCCGATCTGCAAACCGCCGGCGGCGGCCTGCCGATGTTCGATTTGCAATACGTAGCCGCCCTCTTCGTCGGTCTTGGCCGAGGCGACGATCCGGCCGTCAGATTGAACTTGAACAACCGCGCCGGAAACGACCGCGCCCGATGGGTCCGTGACAACGCCGCGAACTTCTTCAGAGTACGCGGGGCAGACCAAGGCGAGTAGGCATACCACGACTGCAAACACCCCAATAACATTGCGTCGCATACTTTCTCCTCAAATATCGCTGGACGTTAAACGTTGGACGAAGCGGTACCGCTTAACGGGAGAAAACAACTCCCGCCGCTAGCGAACGTTTTTCAGGCGAGGAGTGAAGGAGGGCCGCGCTTGCGATGACTGCGGAACTCGCTAACGCGAGCGCGGAGAGCACTTTCCAGGCCCAGCGCAGGATACGAAACAGCGAGAACGGAAGACACTGGCGCGGAAGGTGCAAAGAGCGCGCGGGGAACGGGCGGCGTCGTCCAATGCAAACGATAAGGACAAGCGGGTATGGCGGCGCGGAGAACGGGCTCCGTGGAGGAGGCCGCGACGGCACGCCAGAAACGGGCCGACATGGCGCAATGATGCTTTCCGTTGCGGCGGCAGCAAGGAGGCAGGGAAGATTCGGACTCGATATTGAAAAACGGGACAAAAAGAGGCAGGAGGAAAACCGCAAGCAGAACCGCGGACATCGCCCGCAGACCGAAACCGTGAGCGCGCGAGGGTCCGGCACGGCGCGCGTCAAGAGGAGACACAAACCACTTGCAACCGGCGAGCATACGCGCAACCCCGGCCGCCGTCGAAACGCGCGCACCGAGATTGCGGATTTTGGCGGCTAGCCGATACGGCGTCATTGCCATCGAGCCGGTGGTCACTCCATCTCGCATTCGCGGAGCGGCTTGCACGAACCCAGATCCAGTACGAGATAACTTGAGATTCTATTACGAAATGAGATCGTCAGCCGTGACTCAGATCGCAGACTCTTAAATTTGGGGCGACTTATATGCGGGGGATGGAACCCTCAGGAAGGGCAGAAATCCATTCGGATGCGCCGGTCACAATGATTCCCATGCGGCGCGTACCGCCGGCTTTCATGTCTCGAAGTTGCGCATGTAAGCGGAGATTGGCCCCGCAGACCCCGTTCATGCGCGGAGCCTGCCGCCATGATCCAAGAGAAGGCACCGATATCGGGTATACTCATCGGCGATGAAAACAATAGCCAAGTTCGGTGCACACTTTGCCGCGCTGCTGTGCGCGCTCGCAGTTTCACTCCACGCCGGTCCGCTTCTGGCGCAAGATGGGGACCCTGTGCCCGCTCGTGCCGCAGCCGTGCTCGACTCCATGCCGCGCGCGAAACAGATCGAACAGGTTGCCATCTCTCCCGATGGAACTCAGGTCGCCTATATTGTCGATGGACAACTCACCGTGGCTGCGGTGAGCGGCGGCCCTCCGCGGGCGATTTCCGTCGAGGGCAAGCTGCCGCTGCGCGAGGCCGCATGGTCGGCAGACTGCAAACAGCTAGCATTTCTCGCCGATCTGCCGGGTGACGTTCCCGCTGCGCAAGTGTGGACCGTGGCTGTCGACGGTAGTGGCGGCGCTCCGGCAAAGCGGGCGGAGTTGAAGGGTTATGTCCAGACGCCTCGTTTTTCGCCCGACGGAGCAGCGTTGGCAATCCTCTTTATCGAGGGCCTTCCCCGTGTGGCTGGTCCTTTGCAACCGATGACGCCGCTTGCGGGAGTCATCGACGACAAAATCTATGAGCAGCGCCTCACTACCATCAATCTGAGCACGAATAACATGGCGCAGGTCACGCCTGCCGACGTCTACATTTATGAATACGACTGGACTCCCGACGGGCGGGCGTGGGTAGCCACGGCGGCGCGCGGCGCTGGCGACGCGAATTGGTGGGTGGCGCGGCTCTATTTCATTGACGGGCGCAGCGACGCGCAAACCGGCGCGATGCGCGAGATCTACGCGCCCAAGTGGCAGTTGGCAGACCCGCTCGTTTCGCCGGACGGCAAGAATGTGGCCGTCATCGAAGGCCTCATGAGCGACCAAGGCGCCACGGGCGGCGATATTGTTATCGTTCCTATTAACGGCGGCACGGCGCGGAATCTCACTCCCAATTTCAAGGCATCTCCTACATTGCTCGCGTGGACATCTTCCGGCCGTATCGTTTTTTCCGAAAACGTCGATGGGAATTCCGGCTTTGGCAGCGTGAGCGTCACCGGCGGCGAGCCACAGACACTGTGGACGGGCGAAGAATTGGCAACCGTAGATGCGTGGCAACCGGGCGGCTCTTTTTCTCGCGACGGATCGATCACTGCGGTTGCGCGCCAATCCGCCAGCGCCGCGCCCGAAGTCTGGGCTGGGCCCATTGGCAACTGGAAGCAGATCACCCATCTAAACAGCGGCATTCAGCCCGCATGGGGCGCTGTGCGCAATGTTCACTGGATGAACGGAAGCACGCGCGTTCAAGGCTGGCTCCTACTTCCCAAGGATTTCACACCTGACAAGACTTATCCGCTCGTGGTCAGCGTGCACGGAGGACCGTCCATTGCGTGTACATCGCACTGGGATGCCGGTTTCACGGGGGCTGCATCGGCAATGGGCTATTTTGTGCTCTGTCCCAATCCGCGCGGCAGCTACGGACAAGGCGAGGCGTTCACGCAGGCGAACGTCAAGGATTTCGGCGGCGGGGATTATCGCGACATCATGGCCGGCATCGACGCCATTTCGAAAGAGTTCCCGATCGACGCCAAGCGCATCGGCCTGCGCGGCCACAGCTATGGCGGATTCATGACCATGTGGGCCGAGACCCAGACCGAGCGCTTTGCCGCCGCAGTCGCGGGCGCCGGAATCTGCGACTGGCTCAGTTACTACGGATTGAACGATATCGACGAGTGGCTGATTCCGTTTTTCGGAGCGTCCGTTTACGACGCTCCCGCCGTGTACGCCAAGAGCGAGCCCATGCGCTTCGTCAAAGCGGTGAAGACGCCAACTTTGATTCTGGCCGGCGATCGCGATGGCGAAGTTCCGATGGAACAATCGGTGGAATGGTGGCACGCGCTTAAGACCATAAAAGTGCCGGCCATGCTGGTTGTCTATCCGAACGAAGGGCACATGTTAGCGAAGCCCGCCGATTCCCACGACTACACCTTGCGGTCCTTGCAGTGGTTCGACGAGTGGTTCACAAAAGCGTCAGCCGGCCAAACGGTGGCACGCGATGTGGACAACCCACATTAGGCCGGTTCCACCGTGGCCGTACCCCGCTCGTGTAGAGACGGGGCTTGCCCCGTCTCCCTCCGATGCAAATCGGCGTTTTTCTGTGGGTACAATAATCCTGGATTCGATATAGCGGATCGGCAGTGTCGGATCGGCAGTGTGATTAGGATCACATACAGCCGGGAGCTGATTACTATATTGTATACAGTATGCAGTAATGCTCGAAAATGGACAGCCCATGCCAAACCGCCGCACCGAGCCCTCCGAGCCTGCCCTCCGCGCAGCCGCCCGCCGGCCTGATCTTCAACCTCATGCGCTTCGCGCTCCACGATGGACCGGGAATTCGCACTACTGTATTTCTCAAGGGTTGTCCCTTGCGCTGCCGCTGGTGCCACAATCCCGAGGGCCGATCGCCCGATCCGGAGGTGATTTACTCGGAAGAACGCTGCCTTCGCTGTGGCGACTGCGTCCAAGCTTGCCCGCGCGGCGCGCTTCATTTGGACGGGCAACTTGTGTACGATTCCGATCTCTGCCAGCGCTGCGGAGAATGCGTGAATGCCTGCCCGACGGCGGCGCGTCAACTCGCAGGCCGTTGGATGACCGTGCCTGACGTGCTTCGAGAGATCTCGAAAGACCAAGTTTTTTACGATGAGTCCGGCGGCGGCGTCACAGTTTCCGGCGGCGAACCCCTAATGCAGGCGGCCTTTGTGGAATCGCTGCTGGCCGCCTGCCGCGCCCGGCGAATTCGGACCGTTCTCGACACCTGTGGATTTGCGGATTCGAGCGTCATGCTTCGGGTAGGCGAGTACGTCGATCTGTTCCACTACGATCTGAAGTTGATGGATCCTGAAATACACCAGCGCTTCACTGGCGTGAAGAACGATTCGATCCTGCGGAACCTGAAAATGCTGGCGGAACGCGGCAGCGCGATCGTCGTGCGCATGCCAGTAATTCCCGGTGTGAACGACGATGGCCACAACTTAGACGAGTTATCCGAGTTTCTATCTCCGTTGGGCCTTCGAGAAATCGATCTTCTCCCCTACCACCGGATAGGAAGCGGTAAGTACCACAGGCTGAGCTTGCCCTATGAAATGGAGGGCGTAGAACCGCCCACCGACGGGCAAATGGAAACCATGGCGGCGCGCCTGAGGCGCGACGGATTTACAGTGCGAATTGGAGGCTAACATGAACGAACGCGTGAGCAGACTTAGACAAGCGTCACTCGAAACAAAGCCGCGGCTTTCCATCGAACGCGCGGCGCTCATCACCGAGTTTTACCGCCAGGACAAAACTGCTTCCGTTCCCATCCGCCGTGCTCTTGCTTTTCAATACCTGATGGAGAACAAGGCTATTTACATTGGGAAGGAAGAACTAATTGTCGGCGAGCGCGGTCCCGAGCCCAAGGCCGCGCCCTCTTTTCCGGAACAGTGCTGCCACAGCCTCGACGACTTTGAAGTGTTGAACTCACGCGAGAAGATTTCTTATTCCGTGGACGACCGCGCGCGGCAAATCCAGAAGGATGAAGTCATTCCTTATTGGCAGGGCCGCTCGATACGCGATTTGATTTTTGCGGAGATGACTCCGGAATGGAAGAACGCCTATGAGGCCGGCATCTTCACCGAGTTCATGGAACAACGCGCACCCGGACACACCGTGTTGGGCGACGTCATTTACCGTAAAGGCCTGCTGGATCTGAAAGCCGATATCGCAAGCGCCTTGTCGCGCCTGGACGATTTTGACGATCCCGAGGCGTCCGCGAAGAGAGATGAACTGCGGGCCATGTCGATCGCGGCCAGTGCGGTCATACGGTTTGCCGAACGCCACGCCGAAAAAGCGGAGGAACTGGCTAAGTCGGAACCCAAGCCCGGACGCCGGGCGGAGTTACAAAAGATTGCCGAGGTCTGCCGCCACGTACCGGCCCACGCGCCACGCGACTTTTGGGAAGCATTACAAGCCTATTGGTTCACGCACCTTAGCGTTGTAACAGAGCAGAATACATGGGATTCTTTTTGCCCGGGACGCTTCGATCAGCATCTCTATCCTTTTTATCGCAAGGGCATGGAAGATGGCGCGTTGACCAGAGATCGGGCCAAGGAGTTGCTCGAATGCCTGTGGGTCAAGTTCAACAATCAGCCCGCCCCTCCCAAGGTCGGCGTCACTGCGGCGGAGAGCGGCACTTATACCGACTTTGCCAACATCAATAGCGGCGGATTGAAGCGCGATGGATCGGACGGCGTCAACGACGTTACCTATCTGGTCCTCGATGTCATCGATGAGATGCATCTATTGCAGCCCTCCTCGAACCTACAACTGAGCAAGAAGAATCCGGATGCGTTTCTTAAGCGAGGCCTCGAAATCGTACGCCAAGGCTGGGGACAGCCGTCGATGTTTAACGCCGATATGGTGGTTGAGGAGTTATTGCGCCAGGGTAAGTCGGTGGAAGACGCGCGTTGCGGCGGCACCTCGGGTTGCGTTGAGACCGGCGCGTTTGGAAAAGAAGCCTATATCCTCACGGGTTACTTCAACCTGCCAAAAGTGCTTGAGATCACACTGAACAATGGGGTCGATCCGCGCACTGGGAAGAAGATCGGAATCGAGACTGGGAGCGCGGCCGTCTTTTCATCGTACGAACAATTGTTAGAAGCGTTCCGCAAGCAGTTGCACTACTTTATCGACGTCAAAGTGCGGGGCAACAATGTGATTGAGAGATTGTATGCGGACTACATGCCGGCGCCGTTTCTCTCTTTGCTGGTAGACGATTGCATCGCAAAGGGCAAGGACTACAACAACGGCGGCCCGCATTACAACACGACTTATATCATGGGAGTGGCGCCAGCGACTTGCGCCGACAGTCTGACCGCGATCAAGTACCACGTCTTCGACCGCAAGACCTTGACCATGGACGAGTTGTTAAAAGCGTTGGCAGCCGATTTCGAGGGCCAGGAAAAGATGCGCTTGCGGTTGTGGAATAAAACGCCCAAGTTCGGTAACGACGACGACTACGCGGATGCGATCCTTATAGATGTGTTCAACGCCTTTTTCGACAATATAGATGGGCGCAAGAACACCAAAGGCGGATGTTACAGGGTGAATTATCTTTCCACAACTTGCCACGTCTATTTTGGTTCGATGACCGGAGCCACCGCCGACGGACGCCGCGCCTGGGAGCCGCTTTCCGATGGCATTTCGCCCGCCCAGGGCGCGGACCGCAACGGGCCCACGGCTGTTATCAAATCCGCCGCCAAGATGGACCATGCCCGCACAGGAGGGACGTTGCTGAACCAGAAATTCACGCCGCAGTTACTCAAAGGGGAAGCTGGGCTCGACAAGGTGGCGGGACTGGTGCGCTCCTATTTCCGCATGGGAGGGCATCACATACAGTTCAATGTGGTCACTGCGGCCACCCTGCGCGCCGCGCAAGCGGACCCGGAGAAGCACCACGATCTGATCGTGCGCGTCGCCGGTTATAGCGATTACTTCTGCGATTTGACCCGCGCCTTGCAGGATGAAATCATTGCGCGCACGGAGCACGAAGACTTCGCGCCCGCCATGCCGGAGCCAACCACAGTGTGAGTGACGGCCCTGGCACATGAGTTGAACGAAGTTATGGGCATGGCAGTCTTACTGTCACCCGACAGCCGCTTTGTCCGCTTAAGTTGGACAGCTCAATCGATCCCCCGTGTACTTCGGCGATCTGGCGCGAGAGCGCCAGGCCGATGCCGCTTCCCGCGGGCTTGGTGGTATAGAACGGCACAAACGCGTTACTCGGATTGAGGAGCCCTGGGCCGTTATCGTCGATGGTCAGGACCACGCTCTTATCTTCGACCGTCCAATGCAATGTAACTTGGGGCTTGCGGGCCTCCGCCGCGTTTGCCGAGTTACTCGGATGCTGGCTAACTTGGCCTGGCTCCAGGGCCGCTTCGACCGCATTGCGCACGAGATTAATCAGCATCTGCTCGATCTGATCGGCATCCACCATCAGCACCACATCAGGACCGCGAGCAATCGCGACCGCCAGCCGGGTCTCGAGAAAAGCAGCGCGCTCCACGATCGGGAGGAGCGCGGCTTTCTTGATGTGGGGTGGGGGCATCTGTGCCAATTGCCGATAGGCTTGAAGAAAGCGGTTGAGCGATGCGGTGCGCGATTCGATGATCGCGAGGCCGCGTTCAAAGTCGCGACGCTGTTCGGGATTGAGTCCGGTTTCGGCGAGGCGGCTGCTCAGGCTTCCCGCAATCGACTTGATCGGGGCGAGTGAGTTATTAAGTTCGTGGCCAAGTACTCGGATCAACCTTTGCCACGCGCTGCGTTCTTCCTCGCGGAGCGCCCGGCTAACATCCGATAAGACAACCAGAGTGTGAGGCACGCCTTTTTCGCGGAACTTACTTTGCCGCACTAACCAGCGGGCGCTCGCACTGTTGGCCGGTAAAGCCAGCAGCGCCCCATTCGTTGCGCTGAGGCAATGGGCCAGTCCGATCTCATCGGCAGTGCGGCCCAGGAGGCGGACCGCGGCTTGCTGGAGAAGTCTTTCTCCTGCGGGATTGACCAGGCGCAGCACCCGGTCAGGGTCGAAGGCGAACAAGGGAGCGTCGATTTCTTCGACGACCCGGCGCAGCAACGCGGTCGCTTCGAGGGCGCGGATGCGCTGGTCGGCGAGTAAATCGGCCAAGGCGTTGACTTCCAGCGAAAGCTCGCCCATCGCGTCCTCTGGAGTCGCTCCTCGCGCACGAAAGGAATAATCTTCCTCGCGCAGCGCCGCCACTACATTGGCCAATGTTTGCAAGGGCCGCACCGTTTGCGCGTGTAACGCCATGGCCAGCAGCCACCAGACGAATAACTCCACGAACGAGAGTGCAAGTTTCGATTCCGTGGACCACGCTTGCAGCCAGATGAGAATGCCGCCGATCAGAATTCCGGGTAAGGCGACGAGCAGCGAGTAGAGGCTGATGCGATTTTCGTAGAGGAGGCGGACCCGCCTGCGAGGCGGCTTCCGCGTTTCTGCCTTGCCGCCGGTCCGCGGACTAGATCCCATACTTTTCCATGCGCCGATAGAGCGCACCCCGGCTAAGGCCCAAGGCCTCGGCGGCCTGGCTAATGTTGCCCTGAAAACGTTGCAACGCCTTGCGGATCAGGAGCGCCTCCACCGCTTCCAAGCTGAGTTCTTCGAGATTCTGGGCTTGCGGCCGCTGCGAATTCAGGCCGAGATCGGCGGGTTGGATTTCGCGTCCGCGGCACATCAGGACGGCGCGTTCCAGCGTGTGTTCAAGCTCGCGAACGTTGCCGGGCCAGGAATATTGCGCCATCGCTTGCAGCGCGGAGCCGTCGAAGCCATCGATTTCGCGGCGATAGCGAGACGCGTAACGCCGGAGAAAATGAACGGCGAGCGCAGGAATATCCTCGCGGCGTTCGCGCAGCGGCGGCACATGGATCTCGACCGTGTTGAGCCGGAAGAGCAGGTCTTCGCGGAACTGGCCCGAGACGCACGCAGCGTGAAGGTCGGTATTGGTGGCCGAGAGCACGCGCACGTCGACCTTCCGCGACCGCGAGGAGCCCAGCCGCTCAATCTCGCCCGATTCCAGCACGCGCAGCAATTTCGCTTGTTGCCGCATGGGCACGTTTCCAATTTCGTCGAGAAAGATCGTACCTCCATCGGCGAGTTCGAATCGCCCGATGCGATCGGCCCGCGCGTCGGTGAATGCGCCCTTCACGTGGCCGAAGAGTTCGCTTTCAAAGACTCCCTCCGCCAACGCGCCCGTGTTTACCGTAACCAGCGGGCGCGAGGCCCGCGCAGAAAGAAAGCGCAAAGTTTGCGCGACCACTTCTTTGCCGCTGCCGTGTTCACCGGTAATCAGGACATTCGCGTCGGACGGGCCGACCCGCGCCATGGCCTCCAGGATAGGCTGCATCGACGGCGCTGCCGCAATGAACTCCGGGCGGCCCTGCGCCTGGAGAAGCCGGTTTTCCGCCGCCAGCCGCTCGGCGCGTTGCAGGGCGCGATGCAATTCGACTTGCGTCCGCAAAATGGCCAGCAGGCGCTCGTTCTCCCAGGGCTTTTGGATGAAGTCGCGCGCACCCCGGCGCATGGCTTCCACCGCCAGTTCCACATTGCCCCAGGCGGTCATGACGATGACCGGGAGATTGCCGTCGAGCGCCACAATTTCCGAAAGGAGGTCCAAGCCTTCCTGGCCGGAAGTGGTGTCGCGCGTGTAGTTGAGGTCGATCAGAAGCGCGTCGTAAGCATCCGCCGCCAACGCCTCCCTGACCTCGGCGGGAGACTTGGCACTCTCCACCCGATAGCCCTGGGGATGAAGTAAGAGTTCGAGAGCTTCGAGGATGTGCTCTTGATCGTCGGCCGCCAGAATGCGTGGCGCGCGATCCTCGTGGGGCAGGGAAGTCGCCACGAAGCGCGGATCTTGAGGTTTGGCCGAAGTCGGCATGAGTTATGGCGAAGAGGCGGCAACCGTTCCGGCGACCGCATCCTGAATCAGCACTCCATTATGCTCCAAAGTCGCGCCCGTCGCCCGGTCAAGTTCGACTCTGGCCTTCTGGTAAGTGGTCATGGCGGTAACTAAGTCGAGTTCGGCCATCGAAAGGTCGCGCTGCGCTGTCATGGTCTGGTAACTCGATCCCGCTCCTAGCTCCTGTTCCTTCTTGGTGATTTCAAATGTGCGCTGCGCGAGGTCGCTCGCCTTGCGCGCGGAGTCGACCCTGGCGCGCGATTGTTCGAGCGCATACTGCGCGTTCCGCACCTCGATGCGAATCTGCTTTTTTAGCTGCTCCTTGCGCAGGCTGGCCTGCCGGTACTCCAACTCGGAACGGTATTGGTCGGCCTTGGCGACGCGGTTGCGAAAGGGAATACTCAGATTGAGTCCTACAAAATAGTCTGGCGATGAATTGTTGAAGGCATCTTGCCAGCCGCCCAACAGGCCGGTCGGAACGGTGGAGGAATTATTTGGGGTCACCAATCCTGCGAGGCCACTACCGCCGTAATAACCTTCCAGCGAGAGTGTGGGTAGGAGCGCATTCCGCGCAGCTTGCCGGCTGATTTGCCGATTGGTCAAGTCAACGTCGGTCTCCAACAGTTCCGTACGATTCCGCAGCCCTTCCGCAATAAGATCGAGGGTCGGCTCGCTTGCTTCGGTATTGGTTGTCTGCAATCGGTCGGTCGGCACGACGGGCATTTCTTCGAGAGTGGGATCGTCCAGGCTCTTAGTGAGCGCATTCTTCATCAGCGATTCCTGTAGTTGGAGGCTCGTTCGCGCCACCGTTAGATCCTGGTCGCGCTTGGAAACCTCGGCCTCGGCCTTCATCACGTCCATCTCAGGAATGCTTTCCAATTGCAATTGCTTCTTGGCGTTTTCTAAAGTTTGATTGGAAAAGACGAGAGATTGCTCATTCACACGCTCCTGCTCGTAGGCGTTGACCAAGTCCCAATAGATGTTTTCGATTTGTGTGACGGTGGCAATTACTTGGTCTTTGAAGGCGATATCGGAGATTTTCTTGTTGTTCTTGGCGATGCGCAAGTATCGAAGGTTTGGGCCGAAGCCAAATCCGGCGAGAAGCTGTTGTTGGAAACTGAAGCGGTAGTAAGAATTCAAAGCCGGCGACAGGAAGATGTCAGGACTGTTCGTAGTCTGGCGATTGTTATTGAACTCAAAAGATATCGAAGTGCCGGTGGAAAAGGCTTGCGTGTAGATAGCGTTCACTTGCGCCGTGTTCAGTTGCAGGGCCGAGATAGTACCGTAAACTTGCTGACTCGACAGCGGCAACGTGAGGTGCTCGATCCCCATATTCACATTGAGCGCCGGATCGTACGATGACACGGGCGTTCCAGCTCCCAAGGTGGATTGCACCAGTCCCGACGCGCCCGCGCCTGCGCCGCCCGCGCCGCCGGTCGTACCGCCTGCGCCCGCTCCCGGCGCTCCCGCACCGTAACCTCCGATTCCTCCCCCGGGAGTTCCTTGCACCACGCCTGTGTTCACGCCCCGAAAACTACCGCCAGCCTTGGTGCGGAGTAAGTCGGTGTCGGCAATCGGCGAGTTATAGCGGGCGATGGCCAGATCCAGATTGTTCTCCAACGCAAGGTCGATGGCGTCTTTCAACGATAAGTAGAGCTTGCCGTCGCGCATCAAGCGATCAAGACGCGGGGAATTCGTAAGCACTGGCTCCGCCACATTCTCGCCAATGTACGGACTAAGCGGATTGTGCGATTGCGGCATATCGAGTGCCGCCGGAGTGCGCACCTGGGCCGTTGCCGTGGCAGCAATGAGCAGGGCCGCCGTTGTCGTCAGCAGAAGATCAATGCACTTTGTACGAGGAAATATCTTCATCACTTCACCGCCGAGTTGCTGGGCTTCGTCGTTGAATCTGGAACTGGATTTGGATTTGGATTCGCCGTATCGCCAACCAGCCAGCCGTCGCTCAACTGAATGGTGCGCGTTCCGTAAGCGGCGTTCGTTTCGGAGTGAGTGACCTGCACGATGGTCGTTCCCTGCCGATTCAATTCGCGGAAGAGCTCCATGATCTCCTTTGCTTGCGAGGAATGCAGATTGCCGGTTGGTTCGTCGGCAAGCAGCAACGCAGGCGTGTGGATCACCGCTCGCGCAATTCCGACAAGCTGCTGTTGTCCGCCAGAAAGCTGGCTGGGAAATAAGTCTTTCTTGGCGACAATCTGAAAACGGTCGAGTGTGTCGGCCACAAGGCTCTGGCGCTGGCTGCGCGGAATGTCTTTGTAAGAGAGCGGCAGATCGATGTTCTCCCACACCTTAAGATCGTCGAGTAAGTGATAACTCTGAAAGACCATGCCGACATTGCGCTTGGCGAGTTCCGCGCGCTCCTTGCGCTTCATGGCATGGACGGCTTGCTCGCCAAACCAGAACTCACCCTGCCAGCCATCGTCGAGCATGGCCAGCACGTTAAGCAGCGACGATTTTCCCGCCCCTGACGGCCCCATAATTGTGATGAATTCGCCCCGCTCAATCTGTAGGTTGATGCGCCGCAGCACCCATGTCTGCCCAGCGCCGGTCTTGTAACTACGTTCTAAGTTCTTGAGTTGGATCATTTCACTCCCTATACTTTTCTTTGTATTATTCGGTTCTCAAAGCTTCCGTTGGCTCGATTGACGCCGCCCGGCGGGCGGGGACAAAGACTGCCAATGCGCTGGCAAGCAGCACCAGGACTATAACCAACGCATAAGTTAAGGGATCATGGGGCGTCACGCCGAACAAAAACAACTGGATCCATCGTCCAGCCATCAGAGCGGCGGCGCTGCCAACCACTAAGCCCGCGCCCACCATCCATAGGCCCCTCCGGAACACCAACGCGAACACTTGCTCGCGCGTGGCTCCCAGCGCCAAACGAATGCCCATTTCGCGCACGCGCTGGCCCACTAGATACGCCAGCACACCGTAGAGCCCGGCGGCGGAGAGCAGCAATGCAATCCAGGCAAACACTGAAGTGATCTCCAGCGCCAGCCGTTGGTTTTTCATCTGATCGCGCACCAGCTCATCGAGCGGAGATAGACCGTCAATGGCAAACTCCGGCGCCTCACTGTTTACAACAGAGCGAATTTCCGAGGCGACATTCTTCGCGCCGGGGCGAGCACGAACCGCAAACGAGCCAAACATACCAATCAAGTATTGCGTAAACATTGCCGAAGGCGACAACTGCTGGAAGGAAACGTCCACTTCCGGCTGTGGCGCCTCGACGAGGTTTCTTCCTTGTAGCGTATCGCCGGACACACCCACGATGGTGACGGGCTGTGGGAACCCGGCATCTTTGTCGAGCACAATCTGCTGCCCGATCGGATTCACTCCATGCAGATAGGTTTCCACCATTTTGTGATTGACGATACCCACCATTTGCGTACCTTGCGTGTCGTTGGGTGAAATCAGCCGTCCCGCCAGCAACGGTATTCGCATGGCTCGGAAGTAGCCGGGACTTATTGCAACCATGCGAATGCTTGGTTGGTCCTTCTGGCCCGCTGCAACATGTCCAGGAATGCTGAACCCGCTCATGGCAGTCATCTGATAATTCGAGGCTGGCACCGAGGTCGCCAGTCCGGCAGACTCCACGTACGGAAGGTGTTCCAATCGGTCCAACACCCGTTGATAGGCGGCGATCTTAGATGCCATCGGCATCCTGTTACCACCCTGGGGCCATAGCAGAAAACCCATGACATCGTGCGACATAAATCCAAGAGGGATATTCTGAAAAGAGCGAAAGGTACGGAGGAATAACCCGGCAGCAACCAGTAACACGCAAGTCAGTGCTACTTCCGCGACCACCAAAACGCTGCTGAGGCGCTGCGGGCGGCTGACACGGCCAGCCGCGCCATGTTGGACCGAAACCTGGCTGCCGTTTTTTAGCACATGCCAAGCCGGGCCGAGCGACGCCGCGACTCCACAGAATACCGTCAGCAGCAAACATCCAACAAAAGTCCAGGGATCAAGCTGTAACTCGTCAAAACGGGGATAGTGCTGAAACAAATTCCGTGCCGTCTCTACGAATCCGCTTGCCAGCAGCCAGCCCAGCGCCGCGCCTGCAAATGAGAGGACGAGATTTTCCACGACCATTTGCCGTACGATGCGTGCGCGCGTGGCGCCCAAGGCCGCGCGCATGGCGATCTCCGCTTCGCGCCGCGTCGCCCGCGCAATCTGAAGATTTGCAGTGTTGACGACGGCAATTGCCAGTAGCAGCAAACATGCTGCAAATAAGGCATACAGCGGCGTTTTCTCATCGCCAGTAACAGTGTTCAGGAGCGGATAGACCCAAAAATGCTGAGATTGTAAATCGCGATCGCCTGCCGGTTTGTTCCGTAAATACGCTTCGCCTTCACTCCGTGCCTGTTCTGCTGTAAAGCCGGGCTTCAAGCGGCCTAACACGGGGAGCTCATCCATGCCTTGATTTGTTTTCTGACCTGGTGTAAATTGCAGTGCCGTCCACAGCGTTGGTTTGCTTCCCACGGGGAACTGAAAACGCGGAGGCATGACACCTACTACTGTGCAGAGACTTCCATTAACTTTCACATTACTGCCCAACACATCCTTCCGGGCGTGCATGGAATGCTGCCAGAACTCATGGCTCACAATGGCCGCATTTACCCCGGTGGCATCGTCGCCTTCCTGAAAAGCCCGACCCATTGCGGGATGGACGCCCACGGTTTCGAAAAAGTTTGTGCTAACTTCCGGCGCCCGTAACATCTGGGTGCCATCCACGGTTTCAACCGGGACAGGCATTTCGTTATAGGCGGCAATTTGCTCGAACTGGTGAAGGTTTCGCTGCATTTCGCGCAAACTCGGAATGGGAACAAAGGGGATCGTGGATTGTCCGTCGGGAGTCGTACCACTCGCATCCTCCGCAATCCCCAGCAGCAGCAATCGCTCCGGATGGGGATAGTTCAGCGGGCGCAGCAGCACCGACTGAACAATGGCTAACATACCCGTCGTCGTTCCAATACCCAGCGCGAGGACAAGAACCGCCGTCGCCGTAAACCCCGGGCTCTTGCCCAACTGCCGCAGAGCGTAGCGAAGATCTTGCAGTAGTCCGGTCATCTTTTTGATCTCCTATTACTCATATCGCAGCGCCACCATGGGATCGACAGATGCCGCGCGTCTTGCCGGAATGAGGACGGCCAGTAATCCGGCGGCTAACAGTCCCGCGGCTAATCCGACAATCACTCCCGCGTCTTTACCGGCGTCGATGACGATCATGGATGCCACTAGCTTTCGCGCGGCCCATGTCATGATGAGTCCAGCCGTTACCCCGCTCAGTAGCATCAGGCCCACGCGGCGATAGATGGCGGCAAGCACAGCTTGGCGAGTCGATCCGAGCGCCAGGCGCACGCCGATGTCGTGCGTGGAAAGCTCCACTTCGTGACTAATAAGCCCATACAGCCCGACAATCGCCAGCAGCACTGCGAACGCTGCGAATGTGCCAAAGAGCCAATTTTCCAGGCGCTCGAAAACCAGCGTATCGTCCACGACGTCGCGCATCGTCAGTGGTTGCTGGAAGGGAAGGCCGGGATCGATATCGTGAAAAGCCCGGCGTAAATCGGGGATGACCGTTTCTGGATCGCCACTTACGCGTATCACGAGTTGCATCGTCGAGAGCCATTCCTGCGAGTATTTTGCAGGGACCTGCGCGACTGTAAAATCCATCTCGGCCTTCGGCGGCTCGTAGATATCTTGCCGAACGGAACGAACCACGCCGACAATCGTCATCTTCGAATCCCACTCAATGTGTTGGCCGATCGGGTCTTCATCTCTGGAAAAGAACTTCTTCACGAAGGCCTCATTGACCACGGCGACCGCCGGCGAGGTTGTAGTGTCGATCTTTTCGTCGAGCATGCGTCCACGCACCAGCGAGATACCCATGGCCTGAAAGTAGCCGGGGGTCAAAAAGCGAAGTTCCGCGAGCCGCTCCTGGTTGGGCGGGTCCGGCGGATGACCCGCAATATGAACGTCACTGTTCGTGCCACTGCCCTGGACCGGCAGCGTCTGAATTAATCCAGCGTCCTTAACGCCAGGGATCGCGCGGACGCGCTCCAGCAGCGGCTGATAAAAATTGGCCATGACATCGCGGTTCTCATAGCTCCCTTTGGACAGGTCAATCTCAACCGTAAGCAAGCCCTTGGGGGTGAATCCCAAATCGGTGTTCAGCAGTCCGGCAAGCGACCGCAAAAGCAATCCTGAGACGACTACCAACATCAGCGCCATCGCGATCTGGGTCGCGATGAATGCGCCGCGCACGCGATGTTGACCGCGGCTGGCGCCGGCACTGCCGCCGGTCTTAAGCGCAAGCGTCGGCGCAGTCGCCGAAAGCCGCAGCGCTGGCGCGAGTCCTGCCACTAAGCTGGTGACGATGGCCAGCGCCAATGCCACCAGCAGGGCCGCTCCGTTGATCTGTACGTCCGCGCCTCGCGCCAATGCGGAGCTCAACAATTCCTGGATGAGCTTCAGCAGGCCAAACGCCAACAGCGTGCCGCCAGCCGCGCCCGCGAGGGCCAGGAGGAGCGTTTCCGTAAGCATCTGCCGCACGATGCGCATGCGACCAGCGCCGACCGCCGAACGCAGCGCCACTTCCCGCTCGCGCTTCACGCCCCGCGCCAACAAAAGACCCGCAACGTTGACGCAGCCAATCGCCAGCAGCGCGAGAACGGAGAATACCAGCACCTTGAGCGGTTGCTCCGTATCGCTTACGACGTGGCTGGCGATCTCGGATAAATCCATCTTCCGGCCCTTGCTTATATCCGGATATGCTCGTCCGACGCCCTCCAGCACGCGGTCCATATCGGCTTGCGCTTGCGTCCGGGACACACCGGATTTCAACCTCGCCAGAGTTTGCAGCCAATGCTCCCCGCGCAAATTTGCTAGTTCCTTCGGTATGTGTAGGGGCGTATAGACGGCGCTACGCCGGCTGATTGGATACCGGAATCCCGCCGGCATCACCCCGATCACGGTGTAAGGTTTCCCGTCCAGCTTGACAGTCTGGCCAATGGCGGAATTCTGCTTGCCGAAGGCTTGCTCCCACAGTTCATAACTCAACACCGCCACATCGTTTTTGCCGGGCTGGTCTTCTCCCGGAGCAAACGCCCGTCCCAGCAAAGGCCGTACTCCAAAGACATCGAAGAAGTTGTCGGTCGTGGTGACGCTTGGCAATGCCACCGGGCCGGCTGGGCCTTCGAAATTGATGCTGCTATAGGCACTGTAGCCAGCCAGCGCCGAAAACACTTGGTTCTCCCGCCGCCAATCGAGATATTCCGGATAAGACGCGGGCTGCGTGTATCCCTGAGGGGAGTAAGGCTCCAACCAAAAAATCTTCTCCGGGTGATCAAACGGCAGGGGGCGAATTAGCACAGCATCGATCACGCTGAACACCGCCGTGGTGACCCCAATGGCCAACGCCAGAGTCATAATCGTGGTCGCGGAGAAACCCGGGGCCTTGCGCATCGCCCGCAAACCGTAGCGGATATCTTGAAATAGTCCGGTCATCTTCCTCATCTCCCACTTACTCGTATCTCAATCCGATCTTCTATTACTCGTAGCGCAGCGCCACCATGGGGTCGACCTTGGCTGCGCGGCGCGCAGGCAACGCGGCGGCTGCGAACGCGACCACCGCCAGAACGGCAACCGCGAGCGCAATCGTGAATACGTCGGTAGGCGCGACTCCGAACAATACGCTGCGCAGCGCTAGCGCCGCCGCTATAGCGAGTGCCAAGCCAATCGCCGCGCCGATGGCCACAAGCCGCAGCGCATGACCAACGACCAGCCAAAATATTCCTTGGCGCGGCGCTCCCATGGCCATTCGGATACCAATCTCCGGGATGCGCCGCCCCACCAGGAAGGCCATCAGTCCATACAACCCCACCGCCGCTAGCAGGAGTCCCGCTCCGCCCATGACGCCAACAAGTCCCGCAATGACTCTCTGTTCGTAGAGCGACTCCCGCATGTGCTCGCGCAAGGTCACGAGAGAAGTGATGGGCACATCGCGATCAAGCTCACGCAGCGTTCGCCGCACAGCGGGGGCCAGCGCCTCCGCATCGACGCTGGTTTTCACCGCCATCGACAATTCTCCGTATTGGCCGCTACTCATGGGTAGAAACAGGTAAGGCATCCGGCTTTCGCTAACATCGTTGTACTTCCCGTCTTCCGCGACTCCGATGACCTCGTATTCATCTCCGTCTGTACGCTCCAGGTGGACACGTTGCCCCAAGGGGTCGCCATTGGGCCAGAAGCGACTTGCCATGGTTTGATTCACCACCATGACACGGGCATTCGCATCCAGGTCATGTTGTTCGATGGCGCGTCCGCGCACGATTCGTGTACCCAAGACTGAAAAGTACCCTTGACCGACAGAGTCGAAATTGATGGTGGCGCCTTCAGCGTCTGCATTTGCCACATCCCCAGGAAGAAACACTTTGCGTGTCGCACCGCCGCCACTCATTCCGAAGGGAAACCGGCTTGCGGTAGTGGTCGCCGTCACTCCGGGCAACGCCTGCAATCGCTGACGCGCTTCGCGTACGAATACCTGGTTGTTGTGGCCGCTCTTCGTGTCAAAGCCGGGGACCAGATCCAAAATGAGCATATTTTGATGGGCGTTAAATCCAGGATCGACAGCCAACGCCTTCATTACCGACCGTGCCAGCAGGCCACTGCACACGACCATCGCCAGCGAGAGCGCAACTTGCGTGACGACCAGCGCGCTTTTCAATCTACGCCGCTCGGTCCCGATCTGCGCGCCGGATTGCTTGAGCACGGCGGCCGGGGCGACATTTGTGGCCAGCAGCACCGGAACTAACCCGGAAAAGAGCAAGGATGCCATTGCCGCCGCCAAAGCATAGAGCAAGGCGCGCAAGTTCAGATGGGCGTCGATGGTAATGGGAAAGCTCATCTGCGGCAACATGTTTGGGAGTTGGTGGAGAACAAAGTTTCCAAGTAACAATGCCGCCACCGCCGCCGCTGCCGCCAGCAAAGCGATTTCCGCCAGCAGTTGGCGAATAACCTTCCCGCGCGAAGCCCCCAAGGCCAGCCGCGTGGCGATTTCTTTTCGCCGGTACTCTCCGCGGGCAATCAATAGACCGGCCACGTTGGCGCACGCGATCAACAACACCAGTGCCGTTATACCGAGCAATAACAAGCCGGCTTTCGCGATTCCGCCCGCCTCGTATTCCCGTTCCGTCACCATCGTCATCCTGCGCCCGGTATTGGACTCCGGATAAGAACTTGCCAGCGCGGCGGCAACGGCCCCCAATTCCGATTGCGCTTGTTGCAGGCTGACGCCCTCCCGCAATCGTCCGTACAATTCGTAGTCGCGCCATCCCCGATTGGCCTGATTTTCGCGCTCGCCCGTGAGTTGCTGCCATGTCGGCATTGGGATCCATAGATCCGCCACTAAAGGGTTTGGCCCCCGGAAGCCTCGCGGTAGAATGCCCAGCACGGTCACAGGCTCGCCATCGACTACAATTGTTTTTCCCGGAAGCGATTGATCGCCGTTGAACTGACGCTGCCAGAATGGGTAACTGAGTACAACCGATGGTACTGGTGAATTCTGAAATTCTCTTTCGGTGAACATCCGCCCGAGGGCTGGTGTGGCTTCGAGCACATCGAAGAAATTCGACGAAACGGATGCCGCTAGTACCAGCCGGTTCTGCGCGCCGTCATCCACCAACGCCCCGCGCTTGTCGAGAGCCGCCACTCCGGCAAGTGATTTGGAATTTGCGCGCAAATCCAGAAAATCTGGATAAGAGCTGACCCCTTGCTCGATTTCTCCCTGGCTGCTGGGGTTACTAGTAAAGATGTGCACGATACGGCTGGCTTCTCTTACCGGCATCGGATGCAACGCCACTTCATCCACAAGACTGAAAATGGCGACATTGACGCCAATTCCCAGCGCCAGCGTAATCACCGCCACCGCCGTAAACCCCAGGCTCTTGCCCAATTGCCGCAGGGCGTAGCGTAGATCGTATAGTAGTCCGGGCATATAAATTGGGCCTCTACTAATACCGCTTTTCTATCTTGCCTTATGTTCTTAGTTACTCGTATCGCAACGCCACCATGGGATCGATTTTCGTCGCGCGCCTCGCGGGAATGTAACAAGCCAGCAACGCCACCGCGGCCAACAAAAGCGTCACTCCCGCGAATGTGGCCGGATCGGTTGCCGTCACACCGAAGAGCAACGACGACACGGTTCGCGTGAGCGCGAACGATCCCGCGATTCCAATTGCCACACCGATCAGGATCGTGCGCATTCCTTGTCTCAGGACCATGCACAGCACGTCCCCCGATGTGGCGCCAAGCGCGATGCGCACGCCGAATTCGCGCGTGCGCCGGCTCACCGCATACGCCATTACGCCAAACACTCCGGCGGCCGCCAGTAGCAGCGCCGTGGTTCCGAAGAATCCAATCAGTAGTACGTTGAATTTTCGCGACCCCAGCGATGCGGAATACACTTGCTGAAATGTCCGGAACGTCGGCGGAATTTCCGGATTGAGGTCGCGCAAAATTCCCCGCGCGGCCGAGGTCACCGAGCCCGTATCGGCATCGCTCAGCATCGTCACCGTTATGACCGTGCTCGGCCGCTGGAATAAATTCACATAGACCGTCGGTCGCGGCGGCTTGTCGAGACCGTATACGTGCGTGTCGCCTACGATTCCAACAATCGTCAGCAGACGCAGATCGCCATCCATATTTCCAAATTCAATGGTGTGTCCGATCGGGTCCTGATTCGGCCAGCGTGCGCGCGCCAGCGACTCGCTGATAACGGCCACGTGCGGAGAATCCGCGCCGTCACGTTCGTCGAACATACGACCGCGAATCAGCGGAATTCCCAGCACTTGGAAATATCCACCGGTCGCGACACAAAAATCCGCATTGCCGATCCGCTCCTTCGCCGGCTGGTTGAGCGATTTGATGAGGCCGTCTATCGTTTGGGGAGCTTCATCCTGCGTCATCAGCAAAAACATTCCGTCGGGCAGTCCGCCGTCCATGGGCAGGGCGCTGACTGCTCCCACGCTGCGCACGCCGGGGATTTGTTTGAGCCGGTCGATCAAGTTCGAATAGAAAATTCCCTGGGCCGACTTCGTTTTGGGATCTTCCAGCATCGGCTCTCTGGGATCCGCCACCCACGGCAGCGAGACGTCCATGGCTACGATCTTGTCCACGCGGAACCCTGGATTCACCTCGATAACTTTCATGAAGCTGCGCCCTAGCAGACCCGCGCCGATCACCAGCACCAACGTGATGGCGATCTGCGCCGCGACAATCGCCCGCCCAACGCGCTGGCTGCCTTGCGATCCAGCCTGCCCGCGCCCGCCCTCGACCAGGCTTTTCGTCAAATCGCCTCGCGTCGCCCGCGCAGCTGTAAATGCGCCAAGCCCAACCGCCACGGCAGTGGAGAGCAAGAACGCAAAGAGAAGCACCGGCACGCTAACGGAAACGCTGTCGAGACGCGGCAAAGTATCTGGAGCCAAGGCCAGCAATCCGGCGACGCCCCACGTTGCGGCGAGCACTCCAAGGCCCCCGCCGATCAGCGAGAGCAACAATGCCTCGGTTAGAAATTGGCGCATCAGGCGGCCGCGTGCTGCGCCGAGCGCGATGCGAATCGAAAGCTCGCGCTCGCGCACCGACGCCTGCGCCAGGAGCAAATTGGCAACGTTCGCGCACGCCACGAGCAACAAAAATCCCACCGCGCCCAGCAAAATCAGCAGCGGCGACCGCACCTCGCCTGTCATGGATTCTTGCAGTGGTACTACGGTTCCATCCCGGAGTAAATAATCGTTTTTCTCATTCGACGCTTGGTAGATCCTGCGTGCAATGGCGCTGATGTCTTCGCGCGCCTGCTCGACGCTTACGCCATCTTTCAGCCGGCCGACGCTGGAATGATTGTGCCCTGTGCGGCTTGGATTCTCGCCATCGGTATCGGCAGCAATCCACAGATCCGAGTCCTCGGGAAATCGAAATCCCGAAGGAAGCACGCCAATCACGGAGTAGACCGCGTTGTTGATTTTCAAGTGCGATTGAGAAAGGTCCTGCGCCGATCCGAGGTGTTGCCTCCAGTAACCGTAGCTCACGAGCGCGACCGGCGCCGCTCCCTTCTTGTTATCGCTCGCCGTGAAATCCCGGCCGGTGATCGGCGCCACGCCGAATACTGTGAGAAACTCCGGCGTTACCGATGCCACCATCGTGCGCGTCGGCTGCGTGGTACCGGAAACAGACGATATGTCGGCGTTGTATTTCGCGATCGATTGGAAGCTGCGGTTTTGATCGCGGAAGTCGTCGAAATTCGGGTCCGCGAGGCGCGAGAGTCCGCCGTTTGAGTTAACCTCAGAGATTGCCATGATGCGGCCGGCGCCGGAATAGGGCAGCGGGCGCAGCAAAACTCCGTACACAACGCTGAAGATCGCCGTGGTCGCGCCAATCCCCAGCGCCAGCGTAATCACCGCAACCACCGTGAATCCGAGGCTCTTGCGCAATTGCCGCAGGGCGTAGCGAAGATCTTGCAGTAGTCCGGTCATCTTCTTTATCTCCTGTTACTCGTACCGCAGGGCCACCATGGGATCGAGTTTCATGGCGCGCCGCGCAGGGACGAAACACGCATACAGAGCGACTCCAACCAGCAGCACAGTTGCCGCGACAAACGTTAGCGGATCGGTGGCGCTCACACCGATTAGCAGGTTCGCGACAGCACGGCCGATGCCTAACGCGGCGACCAGGCCCAGAGCCGCGCCCGCCAGCACGACCCACACTCCTTGCCACAGCACCAACTTCAGCACCTGCGTACGGTCCGCGCCCAGAGCAATTCGGATTCCAATCTCCCGGGTTCGTTGACTGGCGGCGAAGGCAACAACACCATAGACGCCTACAACAGCCAGAGTAAGTCCCATGGCTCCGACGCAGGACGCAAGCAGGGCGGCGACGCGGAAGACCATGAAGCCATTGGCGCCGGCGAGACACTCGGTCATGGTGCGAAGTGAGAAAATCGGCAACCCAGGATCCAAGCTCTTGATCTCTTGCTGTACAGGCAACATGAGTGTTTCCGGAGCGATGGAAGCGCGAATCTGCAGAACCCGCATCGAGGTGAAATTCTGTGCCAGGGGAAAATAGAAATAAGGTTGCGGGTCTTCGGCGAGCACACCATACTTGCCGTTTTGCGCGATTCCCACTACCTGCCAGAATGTGCCCGTGGTCTCATCGGTGGTAAAACGCTTGCCAATGGGATCTTCCTTTGGCCAGAATCGTTCCGCCATAGTTTGGTTTACGATCGCAACATGGAGCGCCGTTTCGTTGTCGGTATCGGTGAAGGCCCGCCCCCGGAGCAGCGGAATCTTCATGGTCTGGAAATAAGACGAATCCACCGCGTTGAACATAATGACCGGCGGCTGCTCTCCGGCAGGCGTGGGATGCTCCTCAATCGCGACACCCGCTCCTTGAGAGTAGTTTCCCATCGGTACGCTGTACGCCACCGTTACCGACTGCACACCCGGCAGCGCGCGGATATGGTCCTTCAGCTCCCGGTAGAAATTCGCGGTTCGCGCATCGTCATAACCGACTTCATGTGGGTCGAGAACCACATTGAGCATGTGGTCCGGCTCAAATCCCAGATACATCCGCTGCGCGCTCCGCAGACTACGCGCAAACAGCCCCGCGACAATGAGCAACATCAAGGACCCGGCGATCTGGGTTGCTACCAGGATGCTGCGAAGGCGATGATGCGCCACGCCACTCGACCCACTGCGTCCGCCGTCGCGCAGAATTTGGTTCACGTTCGAGCGAGTAATCCGAAATGCTGGCCACAGACCGACAACCAATCCGATGCAAAGCGCGGAAGCCAGTGCATACGCAAGGACGCGCCAATCGAGCCCGAATTCCAAGCTGATGGGAACGATGGAGGCAAGACGGAGATCGCTGACCCAGCGGCTGGCCCATGTCCCCAGAGCAATCCCTCCCGCTGCGCCGAGCATTGCCAGCAACAGACTTTCTGTGAGTACTTGGCTGATGAGCCGCGCTCGGCTGGCGCCCATGGCAGTGCGGATTGCCATCTCGCCTTCTCGGGCGATGGCGCGCACTAGCAAGATGTTGGCAACGTTTATCCCCGCGAGCAGCAAGATGAGCACGGCAAGAAACAGAAATAATCCGGCGGCAATAACAACGATATTGCCGGGCATTGGAACCGGGTGGGAAAACGGCTCGGAAATGACACTCACGGTGATGCCCTTGTCAGTTGCGGGATACTGCTGCGCCAGCCGTGCGGCAATCAGACTGACTGAACTCTGGGCCTGAGCAAGAGACACGCCTGGTTTCAGACGGCCCAACGTGTTCCACCGTCGGTCCGTGCGGCTGGTCCATAGATCCGGATCGGACGCTGCCGCCATGCTAAACGGAAGATAACCGTCCAGATCGAGGGCAAAAGCCGTGCCGTGAAATTCTTTGGGCGTAACTCCTATGACCGTGGCAGGCTTACCATTGATGAGTACTTGTTTGCCAATAACATTGGAGTTGCCGCCAAATCTTTTCTGCCAGCAGGAGTAGCCGATCACCACCAGCGCTTCCGATCCAGGCTTTTCTCCCTCCCCGGGGAGAAATAAGCGGCCCAGCTCCGGTTTCAGGCCGAGGGCGGAGAAGTAATTCCCGGTAACGAAGCTGGCGAGAAAATGGTCCGCCCGGTTATCGGCGCTCATACCTTCGAGATCGACACCATAGGCAAACAAATCGGAATAGGTGTCGGCTTGCTTGCGGAAATCAACCAGTTCGGGATACGAAAGGGAAAAGATACCCAGTGGCGCACCCTGCTGCTGTGCGGCCAATACCGTGATCTGCCGTGGTTGTGGCACCGGGAGCGGGCGAAGAATGATTCCATTCACAATGCTGAAGATGGCCACGTTCGCGCCAATCCCGAGCGCTAGGGTGATCACCGCGGTCAAAGCGAATCCCGGCTTATTTCGAAGTTGGCGGATTGCGTAGCGTAAATCTTGCAGCAGGCCGGTCATGCGCTCGTCTCCTGCAGCAGCTTTTTCAACTCTTCCTCGGCCACGACCTTGCCGTCGAACAAATGCACTTCGCGCTGCGCGTGTTTGGCGAAGCGCGGATCGTGCGTCACCATGCAAATCGTCGCGCCTTCGCGATGCAAATCCTGCAACAGCTCCATCACCGCTTCGCCATTGCGCGAATCGAGGTTTCCCGTGGGCTCGTCGGCGAGCAGAATCGACGGCTTCCCGCCCAGCGCTCGCGCCACCGCGACCCGTTGCTGCTGGCCGCCCGATAGCTGCGACGGATAATGCCGCACGCGATGAGCCATGCCGACCCGCTCCAGCGCTTCCATCACCCGCGCCTTGCGGTTGGCCACCGGCATTCTTTGCCGGTAAGTCAGCGGCAGCTCGACGTTTTCATAGACCGTAAGATCGCCAATCAAGTTGAAACTCTGGAAAATGAACCCGATCTCCTGGTTTCGTATGCGCGAGCGCTCCGCGAAATCGAGGTTCTGGACCGTCTTCCCGCCAAGCGTATAACTGCCGGCGGTCGGCGTGTCCAGCAGCCCGATGATCGACAGCAGCGTCGACTTACCGCAGCCCGACGGCCCCGACATGGCTACGTACTCGCCCTTATTCACTGTCAAGTGAATGCCCGAGAGCGCGTGCGTTTCGATCTCGTCGGTATAGAACACCTTGGTCATATCTTCAATCTTAATAAGTGGCTGTGCTGCGTCGGTCATTGTTAACTCCTTAGTTGTTAGTTACTACGCTGTAAGTTGTTAAGTTGCGCTTCTTACTCCAGGCGGACCCGCTCCGTGTTGTCCCATCGCGACATGTCGGACAAGATTACCGTGTCGCCTTCGCGAAGTCCGTCGATGATTTGAATCGAATTCACCGACGCCCGTCCCACCTTGACGGGCACGCGCGACGCTTCATGTCCGTCGGCGCCCAGCTTGAATAAACCGATGGTGCTGTTCTCTTGCCCGAAGGCCGGGCGTCCCACATAGAGAACGTTGTCCAGCCGCTCCAGATCTATCGTTCCGTCCACGCTCAAATCCGGACGCGCTCCCTTGGGCAGTTCCCCGACTAACTTTATGTCCACGGTCACGGTCCCGTTCTGCACCGCCGGATCGACGCGCATGACCGCGCCAGTGATAACTCCATTGTGGGTGTCGATGGAGGCCGGCTCGCCAATCTGCACATCGCGTGCCTGGGTCTCGGCGACTTTCAGCGTCGCCATAAGGTGGTTCGGTTCCACCACCTTCGCCAGCATCGTCCCCGGCAGAACGTGTTGCCCGACTTGCAGCGGAAGGTCCACCAGCACTCCATCGATCCCCGCTCGAACTTTCAGCGCGTCCAGTTGTTTTTGTTTGAGCTGCGCCAGCGCGCGCATCTCGTCGACTTTGGCTTGCTGTTCCGCCATCTGCGACTCGATTGCCCGCTGATTGGCCGTGAGCCGCTCGGTTTCAAGATTATTTCTCGTAGTAAGTTCGTCCGCCTTACCCTTCGACGACTTATAAGCCAAGCCCGAGATGATTCCCAGGTCGTACAGCGCCTTGTCGGTTTCCGCCTGCCGTTCTGCCTGCGCATGGTCCGCGTTCACCGTGGCCGCGCCCGCCTTCTGGTTCATCAGGTCGCTTTCGAGCCGCACGCGAAGACTCTGGTATTCCGCTTCGGCGGCCTTCAACTGAAGTTGCGCATCGACGGCGGCTTGCTCCGTTTGCGAATTGCTCATCTCCAGCAGCACCGTATCGACCTTCACCTGCGACCCCGGCAGCATGTGAATGCGGACCACCGTGGCTTCGGTCTCCGCCGGAATCTGGCGCACCGCCTCCTGGCTCGGCACCAGCGACCCCAGCCCGCGCACCTGCCGCAGCATCGGTCCGCGTTTCACCGCGTCCGTCCACACCGTTCCCCGCTCCACCGTGGGAGCCGCCGGCTTCAACCGCATGACTGCAACCGTAACCGCAGTCACGCCTAAAACCACCGCGACTGCAACGAAAGCCTGACGACGACGTTTCTGCGCCTTGAATTCGGGCCGAGCGATATCCATTTGGTGAAGTGTACGGCAACTGTCCTGCCATCGTTCCCAGAACGATAAGTGTTTAGAAATACGATGGATAGTACGGATGCGGCGAACTCGGGCAGGGCTTTGGCTGTCCTGAACTGGACGCTGGTGTCCGGAAATGGACAGCGCCCGCCGCTTCCAGCGCAGGGGAATGCACCGGCAACAACTGTGCCCGCAGCAATTTATCCGCGAGAACGTGCCGTTTGGCAGTGTTTATGTCTTGAGGCTAGAGCGTGTTCACGAGTTCCACGCCAGGTTCGCGCGCCGCGGATTCCGGATTTTCCATTGCCCGGTCAAGGCAACCGCGCAAGAGTGCGGCGAGTTGCCCAACATAGGGTTCGACTAGGCTGCCGCGCGGACTGATGGGAAGCGAGAACAGCCGCACACCTCCCTTCGCAACCTCGCCCCACCCACCCATGGGAGCGCGAAAACCCGCCAAATGTCGCTCGGCCAGAAAAACGGTCAATTCTCCGGGATATGGCCTGACTTCGTATTGCGCGAGGGCTTCTTCGTAGATGTCCGCCAGCTTGGCTTGTGGCGCGGCCGCAGTGCCCTCCGGCGCGAGGCTGTGCCGTAACCGTGCCCAACCTAAACGAACGGACGCCTTGGCGCGGGTGGTTTCGACGCGCAGTTTTTCCGCGAAAAACGCAAACTTGCCCGCGCCCTCCGCCGCGAAAAGATTTTGCAGATGGTAGAAAGGATTGAGCACGAAGCGATTGAACAACCGCTGGTGCAATGGCAGTGGCCAGCGCAGGGCGCGGATGTTATAAATCTCAATCAGCGCCACCAAGCCCACGCTCTCGCCCGATTCGATAAGTTGCCGCGCCATTTCCAGCGCCAACGTGCCGCCCAGGCAGTAGCCGCCCAGCATGTAGGGCCCATGCGGCTGCACTTGCCGGATCTCGTCGATATAGCGGCCCGCCACATGCTCGAAGCGGCCATCGACCCGAGAACGCCCATCCAGACCCGCCGATTGCAATCCGTAGACGGGCTGATCGGCGCCGAGATGGGCAGCCAGCGAACGATAGAGCAAAACATTGCCTTCGGCGGCGTGCGCCAGAAAAAGCGGCGTCCGATTGCCTGAGCTTTGACTTTTCGAAGGCTGATTTTTAGATCGTTGTATCGCCACCAGCGACTTCCAGTCTTCCTCATTCTCTTTGCCGCCCCGGCTCAGGCGATGCGCCAGCATCCGCGGCGTAGAAGCATCGTAGAGGACCGCCAGCGGCGCGGCACAACCCAACTCGCGCTCGATCGTGGCAAACAACTGTGCCGCCGCGATCGAGTGCCCACCCAGGGCAAAGAAATCGTCGTCCGGCCCAATCTTGCGGGCATTCAACACGCGCCGCCAAAGCGGCAGCATCGATTCGAGCAATGCCGACTCCGTCATCGCCGAACGCGCCGTCGAATCCAGGAATTGCCGTGGCGGCTCCGCCGCGGATGCCGAAGCCGAAAGCGCCAGAATCGTTTCGCTGGCCGCTTCCCGGCTTGCGCTCTGCGTGTAAATAATTTCAGCGGCGGGAGAAGTATCGCCGCGCTCGATTCCGGTAAGTTCCAGAGCTTCCCGCGAGGGGTCCGCCGCCAGCTCCTCAAAGATGGAAGCGAGCGTCGCCAGCCATTCTCGTACGGTGAGGTCGTCGAAAAGTTTGATGTCGTAATGGCAGTGCAGTTCCAGACCCTCTTCCACCTCGACCGCATTCAAATACCACTCGAACGATTCGTAGCCTTTGGGGTTGGCCTCGTAGTCGACGGTGAAACCGGATTGCGGCAGCTCGTTGGGCTTGAACTTTTTGACGTTGGTGAGGCCCGCCGAGATCGGAGAAATACCGGGCGCGGGCGTGGAAGGATGCAGGTCTTCGAGCAAACTGACCATGGTGTAGATGGCATGGTCCTGGGCCTCGACCAGGTCGCTTTGCACGCGCTCCAGAAAAGCGGCGGCGGTTTCGCCCGCGCGCAACTCCACCGCGAAGGGCAGCAGATTCACGCAGTGTCCGGCAAGGCCGGGCTGTCCAATCGACGGTTGTTCCGCCGTCGGCAGAGCGATTACGAAACGGCGCTGCCGTGAAATGCGGGCCAGAAAAATGGCCAGCGAACCGAGCAGGATGGCGAAGAATCCGCAATTCTTTTTTGCCGCGAGCGCTCGAAGTTGTCGCACCACCGGCGCAGGAATCGATCGATCAAGGCGCCGCGCAGTGAATTCCCGCCGCGTACTCCGCGGACGGTCCGACGGCAGCACGAGCGCCGGAAACCCGTCCTTGAATTTCTCGTGCCAATAATCACCCGCTTCCTTGAATTCGCCGGAGCGGTCGCGCTCAGTCACCGTCTGCGCGTAATCGGAATAACTCTTCGCCGGCTCCAGGCGCGCCGGCGCGCCCGAGATTTCTTCCGAATACAATGCGCAGAGATCGTGGATTAGCACATCCAGCGACCAGCCATCGCAAATAACGTGGTGTGCCGTGATGACGACCGCCGCGCAATCGGGGCCAAGCAAAACCATCTGGCAGCGGAACAACGGCCCCGCCGGCAGCGGAAACGGCAACGCGGTCTCCTCGGCAATCAGCTTGCGCAGCCGCTCCTCTTGGAGCGACGGGCGTCCCTTCGGCAAGCTTAGGGCAGGCTCTCGCCCGTCCAGCGGAGCCTCATCGGCAATCGTCGAAGAAAAATCGGTCACCGGCATCGCGATCTTCAGCGCCGGAGCGATCTTCATCGTCATGCCGGTTTCATCGAAGCTGGCGCGCAGAGCGTCATGCCGGTCCACCAGGCGTTCCAGGGCACGCGTCATTTTCTCGATCGAGATGTTGCCGGTAAATCGCAGCGTCATCGATTCGTTGTACGAGGCCGACAATCGTTCGGATAAACGCGACGACGAAAAGATGCCGCGCTGCGGAATGGTAGCTTCAACTTCGCGCGGGCCGGAAGCCGCCGGAGCCGGTAGTGCTCGTGTGGGGACGGGCGCCTCGCCCGTCCAAGCGGAGCGCAGCTCCGCAGCCGCTGGAGCGCCCTCATCGGGATGATTCACGCCGCCCTTTTCGAGAAGCGTAACCAGCCGTGCGATGGTGCGCGCTTGCTCGGCGACCACTTCTTCGAGCGCGTTGCTCTTAGCACTCGTCTCATAACCAGCTTTTGGGTAGTGCACGGCTTCACCGGTTACGGAAAAGCTCGACGCCGCATCGGAAAATGTCGCACTTGTGGATGTTGCCCTTGAATTTGGGTGGCGCAGCGGTTCACCGCTGCGATTTAGGCGTTCAATTTCCGCGGCTTTAGCCGCTGAGGTTGCGCTCTCCGCCTGGGAGCTGACGTTATCCGCCATCGCCTCGGCCGGCAGCGCCGCGTCCAGATGCGCCGCCAGCATGTCGACGTTAGGCCACTGATTCATGAGCTGGCCGAAGCTGACCTTGACGGAAAACTCCTTGCGAATGGCGAATGCGACCTGCGTCAACGACAGCGAGTCGAATCCCTGCTCCATGAACGTGGCCGCATTGTCGATTTGCGAGCGCTCCCGTCCCGAGACAGGCAGGAGCAGATCGATCACGCGTTGAGCGATGCGGTCTTTGCGTGAAGATGGGCGTGAAGCGGGTGAACTTCCCGACGCTACGTTCCCGAGCGCCGCCGAAGCAGCCAATGGCTCGACGAACTGCTCGACTGCGGGCCGATCCTCCGAAACGGAACCCGCGGCCTGCGCGCTGTGCGCGGCGTGCGTCACCACGGCCGGTTCCACCCAGAACCGCTGCCGCTCAAATGGATAAGTCGGCAAAGGTATTCGCCGCCGCTCTTCGTTGGTGTAGAACGCCTCCCAGTCGATCGACACGCCGTTCTGCCACAGCGACCCGAGAGCAAAAAGCAACGTTGCCCACTCGGTGTTGTTCTCCGGCGTATCGGCAAACGTAGGAATCGCAACGCAGGGATGGCCGGGCGCGAACTGCTGGCGGGTCAACGAACACAGCGTGGAGCGCGGTCCGCATTCGAGGAAGAGGTCGTGTCCCTGCTCCTTCAGATACTGCGCCGCTTTCGAAAACTCCACCGTTGCCCGGGAATGATTGGCCCAATACGCGGGATTGGTCGTTTCCACCGCCGTGATTGGCCGTCCCGTGACCGTTGAAACGAACGGCCTCGCCGGAGCGCGCAACTTCACTTTGGCAACCGCCTCGCGCAACGGCCCAATCATCGGGTCCATCATCGCGGAGTGGAAAGCATGAGAAGTATGCAAGTGCCGGCAGACGATCTTTTCCGCTTCGAGTTTCTTCTGGAATTCGACGACATCCGCTTCCGGCCCCGACACGACGCACAGCGCCGGAGCGTTGTTCGATGCAAGTTGGATCGTCGCCGGAAGAATTTTCGCAATCGACTCCGCGCTACTGCTTACCGCCATCATCGAGCCGCGCGGCAAGTCCTGCATCAAGCGTCCGCGCAGCGCGACAATGCCGAGCACGTCGGCCAGATCCCACACGCCGGCCAGCGTGGCGGCGACAAATTCTCCAATGCTGTGTCCGGCCATCGTCGCTGGCTCGATGCCCAGGCTCTGCCAGAAACGCGCCAGCGCGTATTCGATCGTGAAAATCGAGGGCTGCGTGAAAAACGTGTCCTTCAACGAAATCTGCGCCGTCTTCTCGTCTCCGCTTTGCGGATACAGCAGTTCGCGCAAATCCCGCCCCAGATGCGGCTTGAGATGTTCGCAGCAATCGTCCACCACCGCGCGGAACAGCGGCTCGTCGCGGTAGAGGTTCAGCCCCATGTTGACGTACTGCGTGCCCTGTCCGCCGAAAAGAAAGACCACGGGAGGATTGCGCCGTTCGCAGCGTTTGCTGCCGCAGCGCAACGGATTCGGTTGCAGCAGCAATTTCGCGGCTTCGCCGGAATCGCCAGCGACCACGAATCGCCGGTGCGCCATCTGCTTGCGCCCGGTTTGAAATGTATAGGCCGCGTCTGCAAAAGTGTCTGGCGCGGCGCTTGCCAGATGCTCCGCTAACGCGTGGCTGTATGCCGCCAGCGCCGCCGGGCTCTTCGCCGAAAGCGGTAAAAGCTGCAACGGACGCGAAACTCGCGCGCCCTTTGCTACCGGCGCTTCTTCCAGGATCACATGCACGTTCGTCCCGCCAAAGCCAAACGAGCTGACCGCCGTGCGCCGCGCTTCCGCTCCGCGAGGGAAGGGAATCAGCTTGTCGGCAATGACGAACGGGCTGCTGCCGAAATCGATCTTCGGATTCGGCGTCTTGAAATGCAGCGTCGGAGGAATCTGCTCGCGATCGAGGACCATCGCCGCCTTAATCAGCCCCGCAACTCCCGCGGCATTCGTCGGATGCCCAATGTTGCCCTTGATCGAGCCGATATAGCAAAACTGTTTCTTCTCCGTCTTGCTCTCAAAAACTTTTCGCAGCGCGTCGAATTCAATCGGATCGCCCACCGGCGTGCCCGTGCCGTGCGCCTCTATGTAGCGGATAGTCTCGATGGGAACGTTGGCATTCGACTGCGCCAGCGCAATCGCCTCCGCTTGCCCGTCCACGCTCGGCGCCAGGAAAGACGCGGGCCGCGCGCCATTGTTGTTCTTGCCCGTGCCGCGAATCAACGCATAAATCGTGTCGCCATCGGCCAGCGCGTCGGCCAGTCGCTTCAGCACCACCACGCCCGCTCCGTCGCAGAACATGGTCCCGGTGGCATCGGCGTCAAACGGACGGCAGTGGCCGTCTTTCGCAAACGTGCCTCCCTCTTGATAGAGAAACCCGCTTTTCTGCGGCACCGTGATGTCGATTCCACCCGAGAGCGCGATGTCGCACTCATAATCGAGCAGCGCGCGGTAGGCCAGATCCACCGTCAACAGCGTCGTCGAGCACGCCGTATTCAGGCTGACCGCCGGCCCGCGCAAATCCAGTAGATACGCCGTCCGCAGCGCGATGTAGTCCTTCTGATTGCCGTACTCCACCGCCAGCTTGCCCGCCATCGCCAGCAAATCCGGCTGCGTCAGCAGGTTCGTCGTGTAGTAGTGATTGTCGCCAATGCCCGCAAACACGCCGATGCGCCCTTTGTAGCGCTCCGGATCGTAGCCCGCGCTCTCCAGCGCCTGCTGCGCCAGTTCGAGAAACACGCGCTGTTGCGGGTCCATCACTTTCGCTTCCAGCGGATTGATGCCAAAAAACGCCGCATCGAAAAGCTCCGCGCCCTCGATCAATCCGCGCGCCCGTATGTAGTCCGGATCATTGCGCAGATGCGGATCGATGCCAGGTCCCAGCTCCTCGGGCGTAAAAAAAGAAATCGATTCCACGGAATTACAAAGGTTGCGCCAAAGCTGATCGAGATTGTCCGCGCCCGGAAAGCGCCCGGTCATGCCGATCACCGCGACCTCATCGCGCACGCCGCCGTTCCCGTCTTGCGGCTTGCCCTGCGAATGGCGCTGCCGCCGCGCCCGCGTTTCCGCCTCGGCAATAAAGTCGGACTTCGCCTCGCCCTCATCCTCATGCAGAAATTCCGCCAGCTTCGCGATCGTCGGATATTGAAAAACTTTGACCGGCGGAATCTCCCGCCCATGGCGCGTCTGATACTGCCCCACCATGCGCACCGCTTCGAGCGAATTGCCGCCCAGATCGAAGAAGCTGTCGTCAATGCCGACTTCCTCCAGTTGCAACAGCTCGCGCCACAGTTTCGCCAATTGTTTTTCCGCCGTCGTCCGCGGAGCGATAAAATCCTGCGCCAGCAGCGGACGTTTCCCCTCCGGCCGCGGTAGCGCCTTGCGATCCAGCTTGGCGTTCGGCGTCAGCGGAAATTTTTCCACCCGCGCGAAGACCGCAGGCACCATGTAATCCGGCAGCGTGCTTTTGAGCGTCTGCACCAACGCTGTGGAACTCAACCCCTCGCGCCCCGTGTAATACGCCACCAGCCGCTTATCGTCCGAACGGTCCTCCCGCATAATAACGACGGCCTGCGCGATCCCCTCGATCTTCGCCAGTGCGCTCTCGATCTCGCCCAGTTCAATGCGAAATCCGTGCAGCTTCACCTGCTGGTCCAACCGCCCCAGAAATTCCAGCGTGCCATCCGCGCGATAGCGGACTTCGTCTCCCGTGCGGTAGAACCGCGCCTCGCGCCCTTCGCCCGTAGCGACGTTCGCGAACCTCTCGGTCGTCAGCTCCGGGCGCTTCAGATATCCGCGAGCCAGGCCCGTGCCGCCAATCCAAAGCTCGCCCGGCGTGCCCACGGCAACCGGCTTGCGCTCCTCGTCGAGAACACAGAATTGCGTATTAGCTATAGGTGGCCCGAGCGAGATTTGCTCCGCCGAGATGAGGCGTTCGGTCGAGGACCAGATCGTGGTCTCGGTCGGCCCATACATGTTCCAAAGCTCGCGGCAACGCGGCAGCAATTGACGCGCCAGGTCCGCAGTCAGCGCCTCGCCTCCGCAAAAAATGCGCAGGTCGCTCTTTCCTACCCAGCCGCTTTCGAGCATCATGCGCCAGGTCGTCGGCGTCGCCTGCATCACGGTGACCGCGTGCTGCTCCAGCAGTCGTTGCAGCTCGCGCGCGTCCGCCGCCTGTTCCGCCGTCGCCATGACGATCTCGGCGCCGCACACCAGCGGCAGCAGGAATTCCAATATCGAAATATCGAACGAACTGGTCGTGATCGCCAGCAGTCGGTCGGATGCTGCCATCCCCGGCGTTTCCGCCATCGACAACAAAAAATTGACCAGCGCCCCCCGCGGCACCATCACTCCCTTGGGCTTTCCCGTCGAGCCCGAAGTGTAAATCAGATACGCGAGGTCTTCTGCTTTGCCGCTCCATCCGAGGTTCGCCGCCGGGGCCTTCGCCAGCGTCTCGCTTTCCCGGTCCAGCAGGGCGTCAAGCAAAATTACGCGCGCCGTCGTTTTCGGCAGACTTTCCCGCATCGAAGACTGTGTCAACAGCAGCGACACTTCCGAGTCCGCCAGCATGAACGCCAGACGTTCTTCCGGAAACTTCGGGTCCAGCGGCAAGTAAGTCGCGCCCGACTTGAGAATGGCAAGAAAGCTCACCACCGAATCGAACGAACGGTCCAAACACACGCCCACCAGGCTCTCCGGCCCCACTCCTTGCGCGCGAAGAAAATGTGCCAGCCGGTTCGCGCGCGCATTCAACTCGCGGTAAGAAATCCGCTCCGCGCCCATGCTCAGCGCCGGAGCCTCGGGCGTGCGTTCCACCTGGTCTTCAATCAACTCGTGCGGACCTCGCCCCAGGGGGTAGTCTCGCCGGTTATCGTCGTGACGGCAAATCATTCGTGTTCCGATCGCGGGCCCATTTCACGGACAACGGGCGTGCTCACTTTAGGCACACCTAGGGCTGCGTTTGCAGTTTAAGCCCTTTTTGCCTATGTAGGTTATGACAGGAGCCACAAGGCTTGTGACGTTGGTCACCGTCCCCATTGGCCGTATTGTAGCGCCCCTCGCGCGAGAGAACTACAAAGAACTTCCAGATCGTTCATGCCAACGAAAAGCGAAGCGAAAACTTATGGAAATTTGCCCGCCGGACAGCCGAGGGCGTCTCGCCCAAAACCAGACACGACTGATCGAAAATGTCTCAACTGCTTCCCAGTTTCCCGGCCTCTTCCTGAATCCGCTCCCATGCGTGCTCCACATGCCGTGCCTGCGTGTTCGTTTGCCCAACGCACAGCCGCAGCGTAAATTTTCCATCCAGCTTCGTATGCGTTAGGTACATATCGCCGCTCTGATTCAGCCGCTCCATCAAAAGCCGATTGGCCCCATCTCCCGCGCGCAGCCGGAAGCAGACGAGATTGAGCGGGGCGGGCGCGCCGAGTTCGAAGCGCGCATCGCCGCGCACCCATGCGGCGAATTCCTGCGCCAGCCGCACATGCTCGCGAATGTGGTGCTGCAAGCCCTCGATGCCGTAATAGCGCAAAACAAACCACAGCTTGAGCGAACGGAACCGCCGTCCAAGCTGTATGTGCCAGTCGCGATAGTCAATCACCGCGCCCGATTCCGTGGCCTGGTTGCGCAGATACTCCGGCAGAATCGACAGCGTTTCGATCAAGTGCTTCCGGTCGGCGACGTAGAAGCAATTGCAATCGAAGTTGGTAAACATCCACTTGTGCGGGTTGAAGCTGTAGCTGTCGGCGAGTTCCACGCCATCGTGAATGAAGCGGAACTCCGGGCAGAGCGCGGCCGTGCCGCTCATGGCAGCGTCCACATGCAGCCACAGATTGTGTTCGCGGCAGATGACGGCAATTTCGCGCACGGGATCGATGGCGTTCGAAGACGTCGTCCCTATAGTGGCGCAGACGAAACAGGGAATCAGGCCAGCCTTGATGTCGGATTCGATCTGGCGCGCCAGCGCCTCCGCGCGCATGGCGAAGTTCTTGTCCACTTCGATGTGGCGCAAGTTGTCTGACCCCATGCCCACGATCTTTATCGCTTTTTCAACCGACGAATGCGTTTGCGTCGAGCAGTACGCAACCAGCCGTCCATCGCAGCCCTTGCGATTGCTGGCGAACTGGGTCGCGCGCTCGCGCGCGGCCAGCAGAGCGCAGAGCGAGGCGCTCGACGCAGTGTCTTGAATCACTCCGCCTCCGCTGCCCGTCGATAGAAATTTCTCCGGCAGCCCCAGCATCGGCGCCAGCCAATCGAGCACATGCGTTTCCAGTTCCGTGCACGCCGGACTGGTGGACCACAACATGCCTTGCACGCCCAGTCCCGAAGAAAGCAAATCGCCGAGAATCGCCGGCCCCGATGCATTCGCCGGAAAGTAGGCGTAGAAATTGGGCGATTGCCAGTGCGTAATTCCCGGAAGTATGACGCGCTCGATGTCGCCCAGAATTTGCTCGAAGGCTTCGCCCCGCTCCGGCGCGTTGGCCGGCAGCTTGGCGCGAATTTCTCCCGGCTGCGCCCGCGACAACACGGGGAAACTTTCAACGCGGGATTGATAGTCGGCAATCCAGTCCACCACCGCGTGGCCCTGGCGGCGGAACTCCTCGGGAGACATGTGGAACGATTTTTTGTCAGACATAGGAATTTGTAATTTGCGATTGGTAATGGGTAATTTGAAACCCAATGCCCCTAAATTACAAATCGCAAATTACAAATGAGTGTAACGCGGTACAATCTTGGGTTTGTCATTGTTTTCTGCAAGGAGTGTCATGAAATTTCTCTCGGCTGCGGTTCTCTTCTTCATGCTGATCGGTTCGAACCTGCCGGCGTTGGATCATGCCGGCAAAGGTAAAGATAATGGTGAAGGTCAGCATGGCAAAGAGAATAGCCAGCCGGAAAGCCTGTCCATCGCCGGTTTTCGCGACGTTGCCGCCGAGCAAGAGGTCGAAAGAAAGTTCATCGCCGTGCCCGATCCCAAACTCGCCGAAGACCATCTCCGCATTCTGACCGCAGCGCCGCACATCGCCGGATCTCCCGAAGACAAAGCCACCGCCGAATACGTGGCGCAGAAATTTCGCGACGCCGGACTCGACACCGAGACCGTCGAATTCAAAGTGTGGTTCAACTATCCGGCGGAAATTCGCGTCGATATGACCGCGCCCGCCGGAGTCGAGATGCACGGCCCGCGCCGCGAGCACGTCGACGGCGATCCCTATCAGGACGATCCCCGCGTCGTCACGCCCTACAGCGGCATGTCTCCCTCGGGCGACGCCGAAGCGGAAGTCGTCTATGCCAACTACGGCTCGCCCGCCGATTTCGACAAGCTGAAAGAAATGGGCGTCGATGTGCGCGGCAAGATCGTCATCGTCCGCTACGGCGAAAATTTTCGCGGCGTAAAAGCTTTCGTCGCGCAGGAGCGTGGCGCCGCCGGAGTCATCCTCTATTCCGATCCAAAAGACGATGGTTACTTCCGCGGCGACGCCTATCCCAAAGGTCCGTGGCGCCCGGCCAGCGCCGTCCAGCGCGGCTCGATCGGCTTCATGTTCCAATTTCCCGGCGACCCAACTACTCCGGGAGTTGCGTCCACTCCCTCATTGCCCGATGCGCAGCGCGTTTCTCCCGCCGCCTCCGACCAGTTGCCGAAGATTCCCGTCACTCCGCTCTCTTACGCCGATGCCTCGCCCATTCTCGAACATCTCGGCGGCCCGCCCTCGCCGCGCGAGTGGCAGGGCGCGCTGCCTTTCACTTACCACGTCGGCCCCGGCCCCGCGAAGGTCAAGATGCACCTCAAGCAGGATTACCAATTCCGCACCATCTGGGATGTCATTGGCAAAATTCGCGGCGCGTCTTCGTCCGGCGAGTGGGTCGTGGCCGGCAATCATCGCGATGCCTGGGTCTATGGCGCCGTCGATCCCAACAGCGGCACGGCGGCCATGCTCGAATCCGTCCACGGCTTGGGTGAGCTGCTCAAGTCGGGATGGAAACCCAAGCGCACTATCGTGATTGCCAGTTGGGACGCGGAAGAAGAAGGCCTGATCGGCTCCACCGAATGGGGCGAAGATCACGCCCAGCAACTCGCCAACGCCGCCGCCTACTTCAACATGGATGTGGCCGTCGGCGGCAAAAAGTTCGGCGCCTCGGGCGTGCCCAGCTTGAAAGAGTTCATCCGCGAGATCGCCAAGGCCGTGCCTTCGCCGCAAGGCGGCACCGTCTACGACGCGTGGAAAAAAGCGAGCCAGCCGGACTCGGAGAGCAACCATCCGCAAGAAACGGCCACCTACCGCCCGAACGCAATGCACAACGATGTTCCCGTCGGCGATCTCGGCAGCGGTTCCGACTACTCGGTGTTTTTGCAGCACCTGGGCGTGCCTTCCACCGATATCGGATCGAACGGCGATTACGGCGTCTATCACTCCGTGTTCGATAACTTCGCCTGGTTCAAAAAATTCGGCGATCCCGACTTTCGTTACGAGCAAGAGATGGCGCGCATTTACGGCTTGGAAGTGTTGCGCATGGCGAGCGCAGACGTGCTGCCCTACGATTACGAAAACTACGGAAAAGAGATCCTCGTCTATCTCGATGCCGCCAAGAACAAAAGTAAGAACCGCTTTGGAGACAAGGCGCCCGATTTCTCGGCGGCGTTCGACGGCGCGCGCCGACTCCAGGAAGCGGGCGCGAAGATGCTCCAGAAGCAGCGTAAAATTCCCGGAGCGCCCGACCGCATGAATGCCGCACTCCGCGAAACCGAGCGCGCACTGCTGATTCCCGAGGGCCTGCCCAACCGCCCCTGGTTTCACCATGCCATCTACGCTCCCGGACAGTACACCGGTTACGCGGCCGTCGTCGTCCCCGGCGTCAACGAGGCCATGGATCGCGGCGATCTCCGCCGCACCGAACAACAAATCGCCGCCCTCGCGGCTGCCTTGAACCGCGCCGTTCTGGTTCTTGAGCAATACCGCTAGAATAATCGGGTGATCGGATCATCAAGAACCTGCTGGGAGATTGGGGTTTCGATCACCCGATGGCCCGATCACCCGATCACCCGATCACCCGATGAGAAAACCATGAACCCGCACTTAGCCATCGAACATCTGCTCCACGCCCTGCCCACCGCGGCGACGGCTACATTCCTTGCGCTTTTTCCCATCGTCAACCCGCTCGGCGGCATTCCGATGTTCTTCAGCCTTACCGCCGAATTTTCGCCGCAGGAGCGCCGTCACACCGCGCTGAAGACCTCCCTCTACGTCTTTGCGATCCTGGTCACGTTTATGCTTTTTGGCCGCTTCGTGCTCAATTTCTTTGGGATTTCGCTGCCCGTACTGAAAATCGCCGGCGGCCTCATCGTCGCGAATACGGCGTGGGGCATGGTCACCGGCTCCAGCCGCATGACCGTCGAAGAAAGCAGCGAAGCCCGCACCAAGCAAGACATTTCGCTCACGCCCATGGCCATGCCCATGCTCTCGGGGCCCGGCTCCATCGGCGTCGTCATGGGACTCGCCGCTCACGCCGACCACTTTCTCGCTTACCTCGGCATGATCGTCGGCATCGCCGCTCTCGGCCTGTCCGTTTATCTATGCCTGCGCCTCGGAGGCCCATTCGTCAAGCGCCTCGGCCCCAGCGCCATGGGCGCCATCAACCGCGTCTTCGGATTCTTGATCCTGGCCATCGCCGTCCAATTAGTCTGGAACGGCGCCGCCGACTTCCGAGGGTGAGCGGCATAGCAGCCCGTGGTGAAAGTCGGAGAGCGGCTGTAATGCAACATTTTTTATGAATTGTCATCCTGAGCGCAGCGAAGGACCTGCTTTTCGCCGCAAAATGCTCGTCATTTTTTTGTGCAGGATCGCAAAATCCGGAGGGTTGAGGCTGTAACGGCGGAGGCTTACTTTTACCACAGGTTGTTAGGTGTAAAGCAGATTCTCAACCGCCTGGCATTCCGCCCGCCCACGTAAGTCGATCCACTTGTCAAGGGACTTCACTGACGGTTTTGCGGGATCCCACTTCGTGACCCGCCGTTTGCAAGGGATGAAAGTTGTAGATTATGGTGTGCCTGTGCTGCACTCTCTATAATCATTGACCGGACTTCCGTCTTCGTACGTCAGTCGCGCATCGGGCGTAAGGTCCTTCCATGCGCTCGGCAAGGTATCGCAGACGTGTCGACATTCTCGAAGCGCGGTCAAACATGAAAGATTGAAGTTAAACCCCTTTCTTCGCTCCTCCGTGCTTGCAGCGGGGCTTAGTTCAACCCCCAGTGTTTCTCCGGGGGGCCCTGTGATGTGGGCCTCGTACACATAATATGGCACCCCGTCAGGTGCCGCTCGAGGTTTGGGGCCGGTCAAGTCAACAATGGAGTGCAAACCGAAGCCATTCGAGCGAAAGACAAATAGTCGTAAGCGAAGATGGCTCAAGTAGCCATTTTCAACTGCAAGGGAAGCAACCAATCCCCAAAGTCTCCGGCCGGGTAAAGTACGGGCAGAGCCTGCAATCATTATGTAAGGACTCGATACATAAATGTCGTAACTCTCAGGCTGATGCGTCTGATTCTGGTACTGTGCTGCTGAGTATCTGCCGTCGTATTGTTCAGAAAGTCTTCTGATTTGGGATTCTGTAGTCTTTCCTACCTCTAGGCGCCGTAGCTCTCCGGTGAGTCTCCTTGAGATTTGTGCTCTACGGAATTCGAACGTATACCAAGCGACATATAACAATCCGATAGCGAAAAAAATAGTTGCACAGAGAGCGACCAGTTTATGGCGTTTGACCACACCTGAGCGCAACTCTAGCCCTCTGTCCACTTTGTCCTCATCATTATCTGACACCGCCTGCGCCTCAATTGTTCCTTCATCTCAACATCGTTTATCCATAATATGACTGACGTAACCGCACGACGCGTCTTCTTCTGCTATACTGCCATTAACGCTATTGCTACGGTTTGCTCGTCACGCGGGGATCCTGTTGGATCCGATTCACTTCCGCCATTTCCTGCCCGCCGTTTGGTTCCAGCGCCAATTTCAATTCGAGCGGCATGTGAACTCTCAAAAGTTCTCAGTTCCCAGTTCTCAGTTCTCAGAGAAACCCAGCAAGCGTCTGGCTTTTACTGAGAACTGAGAACTGGCAACTGAGAATTGAGAACTGCATCAAGCCCCTCCAGAAAGAACACAATCGAATGACCACATTTACCGAACTGCCCCTGTCTACTGCTTTGCAGCAGAAGTTGGCGGCAGCTCAATTCATTACCCTCACACCCATCCAAGCCCGCGCCATTTCTCCTGCCCTTGAAGGCAAGGACGTCATCGGCACCGCCCAAACCGGTACCGGCAAGACTCTCGCGTTCCTGATTCCGATCATCGAGATGCTGCGCGCCGAATCGTCGAAACATGAAGCGGCTATAGCTGGTTTCAGCAATGCTAATGGACTCGGGAAACACATCCCTCAGGGGCTAAAGCCCGCATTCTTTCAAGCCCCGAACGGCACGGCTGAAGCCGTGCCCTACCCAAAACCGATTTATGAAACCAGATCCAGAAACGTCAAAGCTTTGGTGCTTTTGCCCACCCGCGAACTAGCCATGCAGGTTCACGAACAATACGAACAACTGCGCGATAAAAACATGCCGAAGGCTGCGCTCGTCATCGGCGGCGTCGCCGAGAAGCCGCAGATCGCCAGCCTGCGCTCCGGCTGCGAATTCGTCATCGCCACTCCCGGACGCTTGCAGGATTTCATCACCCGCAAATTCGCCGACCTCCGTCACGTAAAAATTCTTGTCCTCGACGAAGCCGACCGCATGTTGGATATGGGATTTCTTCCCTCCATCCGCCGCATCCTGCAAGTTCTGCCCGAGCGCCGGCAAACGCTCTGTTACTCCGCCACCATGGAGCAATCGGTAGCCGCGCTGGTCAACGACTACACGCGCGAGCCGGTGCGCATCGCGCTCGGTTCCGTGCTCAAGCCCGCCGAAAGCGTGTCGCTCGAAGCCTATGAGGTGCGTCCATCGGAAAAATTGGATGTGCTGCGCCAGTTGCTCTACGAAGAAAAGGGCCAGACCCTGATCTTTACCCGCACCAAACGCGGCACGCAGCGCCTCGCCAAGGAACTCGAACGCGACGGCTTCTCCGCCGCCATGATTCACGGCGACCGCACCCAGTCGCAGCGCAACGGCGCTCTCAGCGGATTCCAAGAAGGCCGTTACCAGGTGCTGGTTGCGACCGATGTCGCATCCCGCGGCCTGCACTGCGACGATGTGGCCCACGTCATCAACTACGACATTCCGAAGATGGCGGAAGACTTCATTCACCGTGTCGGACGCACCGGACGTGCCGGTTCTCAGGGCCGTGCATCCACACTGGTCACAGGCGCAGAGGTTCTCGATCTGCGCAGCATCGAGCGTACCTTGAAGCTGCGCATCGAACGCAAGCAGGTAAACGCCTCGGCCTCGGCCAACGCCCTGCCGAAGCGCTTGATCCAAAATACCCTGTCCTCGCGAACGCTGACCCGTTTGCCGGGCGAGGTGTTTGTGTAGAAATTTTGTGTAGAGATGGATTGGGTTCGCCGGAGCCTTGCGCTCCGGCGAATTTCGTCGGAAGTCTAGAGCCTGAAGTCTAGAGTATGAAATCTAATGATCGGCCGGCTTGCCGTGCGGTGTGAGGAGTTCGGCGGAATCGGTTTCTTCGTCGCTGCCGATGCCGAACAGCGCGGCCTGTTCCGCGGCGTGCTCCCGCATCTGGCGCAATTCCTCCGCTTCGTCCACCACGCCGCCTCCCGGCTTGTCCTCTTTTCGCTGCGTCTTGCGCTCGTTCTTGTCCCGCTGTTTTTGCTGGCGCGCTTGTTCTTTCTGGCGCTTGGTAAACGTCGATCGGCCTCGTGGCATCGTGCACCCCCATGGTTCCTATTATTTATTATGATGGCCGGCTACGTACTGCGTCTGTAGCGCAGGCCTGGTTTTTGTCCTTGGAATCAACCACTGGAATCAACCAGAAGATGCCGCAATCTTTCGTTGGTTTCGAGTGTTGATTCCAGTATAACCTCGAATCGATCCGCCACGCACACCGGCGCGGCCCTGGTTTGCCGAAGGTGATCATCCAAGTAGTTTTGGAAAGGTCGCGGAGGGTCGAGATAGTAACGGATGTTATGGGTCGGATAGACGGGAACGCCATCCTTTCACCCCACGATAAACCGCTGTCATGGCTGACTCGGGGCCGAAGCGGAAGGCATGTTAGCATCCGTCTCCACGGCCCCGCCGCAGTAGGGGCAGAACTTGTTGCCAGAGTCCACGCTGCGCTGGCAATGTGGGCAAACAGGTTTCAGGCGGCTGCGGCACCGCGGACAGAAGCTGAAGCCCGGCTCAACTACTGCATTGCATTGCGGACAGTTGGCCGTGCGCGGCTTGCGCAACACAAAATAGAGGACGATCCCCAGTCCGTTGGGGACAAAAATCGCAATCAGCGTCCAGAGCACGCGGCCCATCCCACGCCGCCCCGCGTCGCCATTAACGTAGCCGATGAGCAGGATGAAGCAGCCGAACAGCGTTCCCGCGACGGCTCCCAGCAGGCACCTGAGCGCCAGCGGAGGTGCGCCGGGGTCCCTGCCGACGATGACCACAAGCAGCACTTCCATCGCCACGAAGACCAGGGCAGCAACAAAATAAGCCCAGGGCGAAATGATGCGAACCTCGTCCTCGAAGCGTGTTGGAATTTGGTTTCCGTTTGTCATTTCAAATCTCCTAATGCCATGCTCCGTTCCACAACAATCCGTCTCCTCGCTCGATCAGCTCTGGTAAGAACCGCTGTGATCCGCCAGATGCGTGCCTCGGAGCAGCAAAAGCACTCCCGTCACCAGCGCCGGCGTTACGCAAAAAACGACAAAGACCACTTGCCAGACCAACGGAGCCAACTGTGCCCGCGCTCCCAGCCATTCAAAGCCGCGCCACAGAGCGAATGTGCTGAGCAGTGCGATTAAGCTCACGGCTGTGCAGCTCACCGAGACCAGCCACAAGCGTTCTCGTTGGCGTTGCAATTCCAAAGCGCGGCGGCGCACTCTCGCCTGCGTCGTCGAGACCAAACTCCGCTCCGCGGCAATTGGGATCGCGCGCAAACCGCGGATCGTTTCCGCGGCGTTCTCCGCGAAGGCGCGGCATGAGGCGCAGGTGCTCATGTGCTCTGCCAGCCACGCATTCGACGACTGATCATCGGCGCCGGAAACCGCCTCAGTTCCAGCCAGCGCAATCAGCTTCCGCGCCCGTTCATGCGCATCGTTCTCCGTAACTCCGTTCTTGGCGGCGCTCATAGCGGAGCTCCTTTCAACCACGGTTCAAGTTCGTTCAGGCCGCGGTAGATTCTCGATTTCACCGTACCCAGCGGCACTCGCGTCACATTGGCAATCTCATCGAGACTCATGCCTTCCTGAAAACGAAGCACCAGCGCCTCGCGGTATTCCGCGGGCAGATGTTCCATGCCCGCCGCGATATGTTCGTTCTGCTCGCGCCGCAAACTCAGATCGAAAGCCGAGGCCTGTCCCGTCGCCGGCACATCGAAGGCCGCTTCGCCGTCGTTCAACAAGCCATCGAGGCTGGCCGGCTGCTTGCGCCGCATATAGTCGATCGTCAGGTTGCGCGCCACCGCGAAGAGCCATGTGCTGAATGTGTACTTGTCGTTGAACTGGTGCCCGCGTTCCAGCACACGGATCCACGTCTCCTGAAAGAGGTCTTCCGCCAATTCGCGCCGTCCGGTCAGGTACATGAGATAGCGGAGAAGCCGATGCTGATATTGCTCAATCAGCCGGTCGAGCAGGTCGGGATCGCGTCGTCGAAGTCCACGCGCGATCTCGGTGCTCTCTTGCGCCATCGAATTCTCGAAATAGCAGGCAGTCGCATTCATACTACCGATACTTACGGGGCTAGGGGAAAAAAAGACGCAAACGATTGGGAATGCTGGTTGTGTCGTTTCTAAGTTGTTGAAAAAACGGTCGAATACGGGTCAGTGAGCGCTATGGCGATATTACGATAGTAAGCACGGATGGCCTCGATTTTGCAATAAACCAGTGGGACAATTAAGGCAATGAAGCCAGATGATAGCCCTCGCCACCCCGGCCCCATGCGCATGATGCGCGTGGACTCGGAGTTTGCTGGCATCATGGTCGCAGTTGCTTTTGTAGTGTTGGGGCTCGTAAGCATGCCCCTCGCTACGGGCTTCGTACTCGGGGCCGTTACGCTCGGCGTGGTTATTGCTCTGGTGATTCGCTTCACTCCTAAGAAGTTCAGTCGCGTGGCCCTCGGAACCGTGGTCATCCTCGCTGTGGGTGTGCTCTGGTGGTTAGGACATAAACCTCGACGACCGCGTACTGTCTCGTCCAATGCCCTTTACGTCTTACCAAATAACGTTCCGTTTACATTGCATAAGACAGGATATTGGTTGGACTGTTGGTTCGACCAGCACGCGAAAGTCGATCGATGCAAACTTACGGATGAAAACGGAAACGGGACCTTTGAGAATGTGTTCCTCCCATGCGTAGGCGAAACCCCACTTCCTCAAAGCGAATTGGTCTTCAACACACGACGAACCGGGGACATATGGATCTGGTCGCCCGATAAACGGATTAATGTCCCAATCGTTCACTTGGAATACGGCCGAATCTTGCTCCCGCAAAGTTTCTACGCATAAGCCAAGAGCGAGGCTTATTGTTCTCCCCTTTGAGAAGTCGCATGGATATAATCAGGCGTTATCACTCATTGAGAATTTCAGGGTATTGCGGATAGCGCGTTCTAAACAAACCGCAGTTCCGGCGCTCTCGGCAGCGCTCCCACCTCCGCGCCCAGACGATAATAAAGCTCAAGCCCCTCCAGGCATGGAGGGTCGAGATAGTAATGGATGTTATGCGTCAGGTAGGTGCGGACGGACTCTATGGTGAGGCCGAGGCGCGGCGCCCACTCTTGCGCGATGGCTTCTAGATTTTTCGGCGAGAGGCCATGATCGCGCGATTTCTGGAAGGCCTCCGCGATGGCCGCGCCGTTTCTTCCGGCGAGCGCCTCTCGACGAATGGCCCAGAAGGCGAAGACGAATGACTTTCCCGTGCGCGCCTTCCACTCTTCCGCCAGGTCGAGCGTGAAGTAGCGCGCGCGGTCGACTTGCAGCGCCGGGTCGCCGATGAGCAAGGCCGCATCGCAGGCGCCCAGCATCGTATCGAGATCTGGAGCCATCGGCTGATATTCCCGCGCACCGCCCAACCATTTTGCGAACAGAATCTTGGCCAGCGCAATCGACGTCATCGAAGAAGTGTCGAGCGCAACCCTGCGCATTTCGGTCAGCCACTGGTCTCTTGATAATTTCTGGCGTGATAATTCCTGCTTCGGCAATTGTTGCTGCGGCAATGCATCGACAGGTCTTTTGCCGACCAGCAGAATCGACCGCACCGCGCGCCGCGCCGCAATCGCCACGTTGGGAATGACGACGAGATCGGGGACCGTCGTATAAGCCGCTGCCGGAATGATGCCAATATCGGACGTTCCAGCGCGCAGCGCCTCGGCGCAGGCCGAGGGGATGGTGTAGGAAATGTCATAGTTCGCAAAGGCGTTCGATACGGCGTCCGCAACGGCGTGGTTCGCGCTCGCCCCTGCATGCTCAAAATCCCACATCAGAGGCGCGGTGTTCAGGTAAGAAATCGCCGAGATCTTTAGCCGCTTCATCAAGTTACGAATTATACCGAAAGTGATGTGCGCGCCATCCTTGACAGCGTGTCGAATTGCGGCTAATGCTGAGTTGCCGGGCGAAGAAGATGTTAGCTACGAGTTGCGAGGCATTCGGTCCGCTCGCGGCTCATGGCTCGAAGGTCATGGTTCGAAGATCATGGCTCGAAGCTCGCAGCCCAGTGTTTTCCGCCGCAATCTGGGGCCGCTCAAAAGGGTCGCACACTATGTCGAATCTTGCCGTCGCCGCACAAAGTCCCGCGTCGTATCAGGGCATTTACTGGCTCGCGCTGGCCCTGACCACGGGATTGGGCCCCACGCGCATCCGCAAGCTGATCGAGCACTATGGCACTGCCGAGCGCGTCTTCCAAGCCAGCCTGACCGAACTCGAAGCTATGGGGATGCGCGCCGTCTCCGCGCAATCGCTGGCCACGGGCAAGTCGCTCGAACTGGCGCAGCAGGAATGCATGAAGGCAACCGAGGCGCGCGCCAAAATCATTGCGCTCAGCGATCCCGAATACCCATCGCGCCTGAAAGAAATTTACGATCCACCGGTCATCCTGTTCGTGAAGGGAAGTGTCGAAGTGCTGGCGCAGCCCGGCATCGCGATCGTGGGAACGCGCCATCCCACGCCTTACGGCAGCGGCATGGCCGAGCGCCTCTCGACCGACCTCGCCTCGCGCGGCCTGGTCATCATCAGTGGACTGGCGCGCGGCATCGACACTTCGTCGCATCGCGGCGCCGTCGCTGCCAAGGGAAAAACCGTCGCCGTCCTCGGCACCGGAATCGACATTATGTACCCCAAGGAAAACACGCGGCTCACGGAGCAAATCCTGGCCCTCGGCGGTGCGCTGATTACCGAGTTCCCCGTAGGAACTTCTCCCGCCCCGCAAAATTTTCCCATTCGCAACCGCATCATCAGCGGCATGTCGGCGGGCGTGCTGGTCGTCGAAGCCGCGGAATACAGCGGCACGCGCATCACGTCGCGTCTTGCTCTCGAGCAGAACCGCGACGTTTACGCCGTCCCCGGCAACGTGACCAACAAAAATTCCTGGGGCCCGAACACGCTCATCAAGCAGGGTGCGAAGCTCGTCGCCACCTGGGAAGACGTGTGGGAAGAGCTGCCGACCGATGTGCAGGTCGTGCTCGGAGCTATGCAACAGAATGAATCTCCCGAGCCGGGGACCGCATCTCTCTTCCCGGACGCGGCCGCCTCGCCCCACGAACAGAACATCCTCAAGTTGCTCAAGGCCGATGAATCCACCCACATCGATGAACTCGTCGAGTCGCTGGAAAACGAAATGTCCTCCTCCGAAATCTTTGCCGCGTTGTTCGAGTTGGAGCTGAATGGCAAAGTGCGCCAGTTGCCGGGGAAGAATTTTGTGAAGAGCTTTTAGCTCTTGGCTTTTGGCTTTTCGCTTACGAACGCGGAGGCGCGCCAGGGACTTGATCGGGCTATGCCTAACATCACAGGGCACGGCGTTCGAATGGGGCGTGGTCAATTCTCTTTTAATTAGTTCAGCAGCTTCTCGCATGTGGAATATTACACGCGCCTCTTAACCGCGCGCCACACACCCGCATTCGCGGACAGGAGTGTCCGCGCTACACGTTCTTGTGGCGTTGTAAAATTAAGAATTACTCATTACCGCACTATTCTTATTTATGGCACTGGATGATAAAACGATCTCTCCCGCGCGCCCAGAACGTAACGATGAGCGCTACGATGCGCAGCGCGTCGAAGAAAAATGGAATGAACGATGGCAGAACGACGCTTCGCTTTATGCCGCCGAGCCGCACTCGTCCAAGCCGAAGTATTACGTGCTGGAAATGCTTCCTTATCCTTCGGGCGCGCTGCACATGGGGCACGTGCGCAATTATTCGATCGGCGATGCGCTGGCGCGCTACATGTGGATGAACGGGTACAACGTGCTGCATCCGATGGGGTGGGATTCGTTTGGGCTGCCGGCGGAGAATGCGGCGATCAAGAACAACACTCCGCCGAAGGAGTGGACGCTTTCTAATATTGCGGCGATGAAGGTGCAGATGAAGCGCCTCGGCTTCGCCTACGATTGGTCGCGCGAGGTGACGACTTGCCTGCCGGAATATTACCGCTGGAACCAGTGGTTTTTTCTGAAGCTGTATGAGGCGGGGCTGGCTTACCGGAAGAAAAGTAAGGTGAATTGGTGTCGGCAGTGCGCGACGGTGCTGGCGAACGAGCAGGTTGTGGGCGGGATGTGCTGGCGGCATGAGGACACTCCTGTAGAGCAGCGGGAATTGGAACAGTGGTTTTTGCGCATTACGAAATACGCGGATGAGTTACTGCGCGATCTGGAGAAGCTGCAAGGCTGGCCGGAGAAAGTCCGCATCATGCAGCAGAACTGGATTGGACGCAGCGAAGGCACGCTGGTGGATTTCGAGTTGGACGGAACGGTGGGGGCGGCGGGAGCGACGATCACGGTGTTCACGACGCGCGTGGACACGATCTATGGAGCGACGTCGGTACAGTTGGCGCCGGAGCATCCGATGGTCGCGGACATGATTGCGCGCGATGCGGAGTTGCGTATCAAGGTCGAGGAGTTGATCGCGGAGCAGCGGCGGGCGAAAGAAGCGGGCGACATAGGGGCCATCGAAAAACATGGCGTGTTTACCGGGCGCTACGCTAGGAATCCGTATAACGGCGAAGCGGTGCCGGTGTGGGTGGCGAATTACATCCTGATGGATTACGGCACGGGCGCGATCATGAGCGTACCGGCGCACGACGAGCGCGATTACGAGTTCGCGCAGAAGTACAAGCTGGAGATCAGGCCGGTGATTGTGCCGGCAGATGGCAGCCATGCCGAACTGCCGTTCGTTGCGACCGGTGGGATTCTGGTGGACTCGGGCGAGTTCAGCGGGCTCGGTTGCGAGGACGCGATTGCCAAGATGTCGGCGCGCGCGGAAGAAAAAAAGTTTGGCAAGGCTACGGTTACTTTCCGGCTAAAGGATTGGGGCATCTCGCGGCAGCGCTATTGGGGCACGCCGATTCCGATGGTGTATTGCGATAAGGATGGAGTGGTTCCGGTCGCGGAAAAAGATTTGCCGGTAATTTTGCCGGACGAGGTGAAGGTGACGCTGGCGGGCGGGTCTCCGCTGATGAATGTGCCGTCGTTTTTAAATACCACGTGTCCGAAGTGTGGCGGGGCGGCGCGGCGCGAGACCGACACCATGGATACGTTTGTCGATTCGTCGTGGTACTTCTATCGCTACGCCGACGCGCGGAATGCGAATGCGCCGTTCGACTCGGCGAAGATCGCGTATTGGTTTCCGATCGATCAATACATTGGCGGCGTGGAGCACGCGATTCTCCACCTTATATATTCGCGCTTCTGGACGAAGTTCATGCGCGATATGAACCTCGTGAAAAACGACGAGCCCGCGGCGCGCTTGTTTACGCAGGGAATGGTGATCAAAGACGGCGCGAAGATGTCGAAGAGCCTAGGCAACGTGGTCTCGCCGGATGAGATGGTGGCGCGCTATGGGGCGGATGCGACGCGTATGTACAGTTTGTTCGCGGCGCCTCCAGACCGCGATCTGGACTGGCAGGAATCGGGGATTGAGGGCATTCAGCGGTTTTTGGGGCGGGTGTATCGGTTTTATTTGCGCAACCCCAGGACGCGTGTTGATGCGGCGGAGACGGGGCAAGCCCCGTCTCTACAGGCAGAGTTATCACCCCAAGCGCGTGCCATCCAGCGCAAGTTGCACCAAACCATCAAGCGGGTGAGCGACGATTTTCAGGGGCGCTGGCACTTCAATACCTGCATCGCGGCCATCATGGAACTGGTGAACGAAATTTATGGCGCGGAAGAGGCGATTGCTACCGGACTCGTTCCTGTTTCGTTGATCGTGGAGGTACAGTGCAACCTTGCGCTGCTGCTCGCGCCCATGGCTCCGTATTTCGCGCACGAATTGTGGGAGATGGCTTGCGAGAAGAGCAATCTGCTGAAAGCTCCATGGCCGAAGTACGATGCGGCGCTGGCGGCGGAAGACGAGATCGAGATCCCAGTACAGGTCAACGGAAAGCTGCGCGGGCTGGTGGTTGTGCCGGCGAGCGCAACCGCGGACCAAATCAAGCAGGCAGCGCTGGCCGACGATAAGGTGCGCGCGGCGATTGCCGCGAAGCAGGTGGTCAAGGTCATTGTTGTGCCGAAAAAGCTGGTGAATATCGTGGTGCGATGAATGGGAAAGATCGGGTCATCTGACCATTGGGTCATCTGGTCATTGAAAACCTTGGGTTCCGATGGCCCGATCACCCGATGACCCGATCCTGCCCGCTGGGAACTACCGGTTCGGTTTGCTTGCAAGTGCGACAGTGATCTGAGACACTCATCCGTGGAAACCCAATCCATCGTAGTCCTCGACTTTGGCGCGCAGTATTCGCAACTAATTGCACGCCGCATCCGCGAACAGAAAGTTTTTTCGGTCGTCCTGCCGTTCAACGCCAGCCTGGAAGAAATTCGCAGCTACTCTCCGGTGGGCATTATTCTGTCGGGCGGGCCGTCGTCCGTTTATGACAAAGACGCGCCGCTGGCCGATAAGAGCCTGTTCGATCTCGGCATCCCCGTGCTTGGCATCTGCTACGGACTGCAGTTTATGGTGTACGCGCTGGGCGGAAAAGTGCGGCCGGCGGCGAAGCGCGAGTACGGCCACGCGCAAGTGGAGATCCAGCAACCGGACTCGCAACTTTTTCGGGGATTGCCTCATCTGCTTGCGGTTTGGATGTCGCATGGCGATTCGGCGGAAGAGCTGCCTGCGGGTTTCCGGCTGACGGCGAAAACAGCGAACGCGGTTGCCGCCATCGAAAACCCCGAGCGCAAGATGTGGGCGGTGCAGTTTCATCCCGAGGTGCACCACACGCCGCTGGGCTCGGACATTCTGCGCAACTTCGCGTTGAATATCTGCGGAGCGAAGGCTTCATGGACGCCGCAGCATTTTATCGACGCGACCGTGGCGCAGGTGAAGCAGCAAGTCGGCAACGGGCGCGCCATTTGCGGGCTTTCTGGCGGAGTGGATTCTTCGGTCGCGGCGGTGCTGGTGGATCGGGCCCTGCGCGACACGCCTGCCCTAAGCGGAACCGAAGGGTCCGGCAAATCGCGGCTGACGTGCGTGTTCGTCAACAATGGCGTGCTGCGCAAAAACGAGTTTGAAAAAGTGCAGAAAAATCTGCGCGACCACCTCGGCCTGCACATTGTCGCGGTCGATGCCACCGATCGCTTCATGCGGAAACTGGCGGGCGTGACCGAACCGGAGAAGAAGCGCAAGATCATCGGCAATGAGTTCATAGAAGTCTTCGACGCCGAGGCGCATCGCATCGAAAAAGAAGAAGGTAAAGTCGAGTGGCTGGTGCAGGGGACGCTCTATCCCGACGTGATCGAATCGCGCTCGGTGCGCGGGCCGTCGCAGGTCATCAAGTCGCACCACAACGTTGGCGGATTGCCGGAGAAGATGAAGCTCAAGCTCATCGAACCGCTCAAAGATTTATTCAAGGATGAAGTGAGGCGCATCGGACGCGATCTCGGGATGCCCGATGAAATCTTGCAGCGCCAGCCTTTTCCTGGACCTGGCCTGGCGGTGCGCATCCTTGGCGAAGTTACGAAAGAACGCACCGAACTGCTGTGCGAGTGCGATGAGATTGTAGTGGGCGAGATCAAGAAGGCTGGGCTGTATCAGAAAATCTGGCAGTCGTTTGCCGTGCTCTTGCCGGTGATGTCGGTAGGAGTGATGGGCGATCAGCGGACTTATGCTTACACTTGTGCCATTCGCGCCGTGCATTCGGAAGATGGCATGACGGCGGATTGGGTTCCGCTGCCGTATGAAGTGCTGAAAACGATTTCGAATCGCATCGTGAATGAGGTGCGCGGGGTGAACCGCGTGGTGTATGACATCACTTCGAAACCGCCGGGGACGATTGAGTGGGAGTGAGGGCAATTTGTAATTTGATAATTGGGTAATTTGTAATCTTGGATCACTTGATCGACATGCCGCCACTTCTTCCATTTGAAGACTGAGCGGGTCAGGAACTACCATATCCCCATGCCAGTTGACATTGAATTTCCCATCTCCACTTACACCCGCATCCGCGCGCCGCGCGGCAACTCGCTTTCCTGTAAAGGATGGCAGCAGGAAGCGGCCATGCGCATGTTGATGAACAACCTCGACGAAGAAGTCGGCGAGCGGCCTCGGGACTTGGTCGTCTATGGCGGCACGGGCAAGGCGGCGCGGAATTGGGATTGCTATCACGCCATCGTCCGGTCGTTGCAGGGCCTTGATAACGACGAGACGCTGCTGGTGCAATCGGGCAAGCCGGTGGGCATTTTCAAGACGCACGAGTACGCGCCGCGCGTGCTCATTGCGAACTCGAATCTGGTTGGGCATTTTTCCAACTGGGAAAAGTTCAACGAACTGGAGCGCGCCGGGCTGATGATGTACGGACAGATGACGGCCGGGTCGTGGATCTACATCGGCTCGCAGGGGATAATTCAGGGCACATACGAAACGTTCAATGCGGCGGGCGACAAACATTTTGGTGGCGATCTGAGCGGGAAGCTGATCGTCTCGGGCGGAATGGGCGGCATGGGCGGAGCGCAGCCGCTGGCGGCGACCATGACGGGCGCGGCGTTTCTTGGAATTGACGTCGACCCCGAGCGCATCAAGAAGCGGCTTAAGACAGGGTACTGTGACTTTCTTGTGACTACGCTGGACGAAGCGTTGCGCATTCTGAAAAATGCGGTCCGCAAAAAAGAAAATATTTCGGTTGGGCTGGTGGGCAATTGCGCCGACATTATTCCGGAACTTGCCGAACGCGGCGTGGTGCCCGACATTCTCACGGATCAAACTTCGGCGCACGATCCGCTGAATGGATACGTGCCCAACGGCATGACGCTGGAAGAGGCGCTCGAACTGCGCCAGCGCGATCCGAAGACTTATCAGGAGCGGTCGCTCGACGCCATGGCGAAGCACGTTGAGGGAATGTTGCGGTTGCAGAAGATGGGCGCGGTCACGTTCGACTACGGTAACAATATTCGCACGTTCGCGTTTCAGCGCGGTGTGAAGAATGCTTACGACTTTCCGGGATTTGTTCCGGCTTATATTCGTCCGCTGTTTTGCGAAGGGCGCGGACCGTTCCGCTGGGCGGCGCTTTCGGGCGAAGCTTCGGATATCGCCGTGACCGACGATCTCGTGCTTGAACTTTTTGGCGACAATCGCAGCCTGCGGCGCTGGATTGAACTGGCCCGCAAGCGCATCAAGTTTCAAGGGCTGCCAGCGCGCATCTGTTGGCTGGGATACGGCGAGCGCGCGCGGTTTGGGCTGGCGATTAACGAACTGGTGAAAAAAGGCACGATCAAGGCTCCCATCGTGATTGGACGCGATCACTTGGATTGCGGGTCGGTCGCTTCTCCGTTCCGCGAAACCGAAAGCATGAAAGATGGCTCGGACGCGGTGGCCGACTGGCCGCTGCTGAATGCGCTGGTGAATACGGCGGCGGGCGCGTCGTGGGTTTCGATCCACAACGGCGGCGGCGTGGGTATTGGCTACGCGCTGCACGCCGGGCAGGTGACGGTCGCCGACGGCACCGACGCAATTGCCAAGCGCATCGAGCGCGTGCTGACGACCGATCCCGGCATGGGCGTGATTCGCCACGTGGACGCTGGGTACGCGGAGGCGAAGGAGTTCGCGAAGAAGACGGGCGTTCGCATTCCAATGGCGCGGTCATGAATATCCACCACGAAGACATGCGGACACAGAGATCGGTCGGGCTGTTCGTCTTCTGGAGCAGGAATGCGTAAAATATCGGCGCTTTTGCTGGCCAACATAGGCCAACTCCTCACACTGCGCTCGGCGGCGGACGGCCCGCGACGCGGCGCTTCGCTTTCCGAACTTGGAATCATCGAAGACGCTGCCGTGCTCTGTCTGGGCGGCAAGATTGTATCGGTCGGCACGACGAAAGACGCGCTGCGCGATCCGTGGCTGAAGAAGAATCGCAAGAAGGTGACGGAGATCAACTGCGGCGGTCGCGTGGTTCTGCCCGGCTTCGTCGATTCGCATACGCACCCGGCATTTACGCACGCGCGGCTGGTGGATTTTGAGAAGCGGATTTCCGGCGCCAACTACGAAGAGATCGCCGAGGCGGGCGGAGGCATTCGCGCCAGCATCGGCGGCGTGCGAAAGGCCAGCAAAACTGCGCTGACACAGAAGGTTTCAGCAGTGCTGGCAGACTTAGCTCTTCACGGAACCACGACCGTCGAGGCCAAGTCGGGTTACGGCCTCAGTCTTGAGTCTGAACTAAAGTCGCTCGAAGCCATCCGCGCGGCAGCGCGCCAGTGGCCGGGAACCGTGATTCCAACATTTCTCGGCGCGCATACCGTCCCTCCCGAGTATCGCGGACGCTCCGAGGAATATGTGGACCTTATCTGCAACGAAATGTTGCCTGCGGTGGCGAAGCGAAAACTCGCGCAGTTCGTGGACGTGTTCACGGACCAAGGAGCCTTCAGCGCCGACGAAACCGCGCATATTTTCGCGGCCGCGGAAGAGCACGGTCTCGCGGTTCGCGCACATCTGGGTCAGCTCAGCGAAACGCGACTCGGGCCGCTGCTCCGCTACCAGCCAGTGTCTCTGGATCACATGGATTACGTAAACGACGCCGATCTGCCAGCTCTCGCCCAGAGTGGTACGGTTGCAACGTTCGTGCCGGGCGCGAATTATTTTCTTGGGTTATCGAGGTATCCCAACGCACGGCGGTTCATCGAATCCGGCGTTGCGGTCGCACTGGCCACGGACTACAATCCGGGCTCTTCGCCAACGCTGAACATGGCGATGGCAATGTCGCTGGCCTGCACGCATATGAAGATGTCGCCGGCGGAGGCGATCGCGGCAGCAACCATCAACGGGGCCTGGGCGCTTCGCTTGGCCGGCCGCAAAGGCAGCGTGGAAGCGGGCAAGGACGCCGATCTGGCCGTGTTTGACGCGAGCGACTATCGCGAAATTTCGTACTGGTTTGGCAGCAATCGCTGCGCGCTGACGATCATGAACGGCGCGCCCAGCGGCCAGCTTTTTGCGTGGGCATGAATGTGCGAATGACGCGCAAAAGAAAAATTGTGAAAAATCGCTGCTACGATTTTGAGCGAAGGGCATGGCGTTGTTATAATTCGAGAGTTCCGCACGGTCCCAGCGCATCGGCTGTTTTGCTTCGCGGCATCCCGCCCAGTGAGAACGCCCAATGCACGGCCCAGTCGGTCGGCAGTCGCTTTGCCGGCAATGCGGTGCGGGCCGAGATGCGCGGGAAAGAAGTGGCCAGGTAGCTCAGGTGGTAGAGCGCAGCCCTGAAAAGGCTGGCGTCGGCGGTTCAACTCCGTCCCTGGCCACCATTTAGATTCAGTAACTTAGGGGCTGAGCGCTGGCGCTGGTCGGTTTCCTGGCAGGCGTTCGCCGATAGGTACTAACTTATTTGAAATCAAGAGGAAGCAGCCCCATGAAGGGCCTAGCCAAAGAAAAAGGCTGGCGTCGCTGGCACGATCACTCTTATCGCCACATTCAAAAAGACTTAATAGTTGCCAGAGAAAGCGATTTCAATCGCACGAACAATACGCGAACATCGTAAGCCACGGCTTATGCACTCTAACCAGCTAAAGCCAGTTTCTGGATCGCCGACAATCCGGGACCAACGTGACGACAAGGGCGTTTGAATGAAGCCGCTTTGCGGCGGACGCTATTGCGTTGCCCGAAGCAAGCGACATCGAAGATTCAAGACTAGAAGCTGTTTCATAACCTGATTCGGAATCGAGGGTGGTACTTGAAGGTGCAGTTGGCGTTGGGCGATAACGTGGCAGGAGGAACTTGGAATGCCACGAGGAGGCCCGATGTTGACGGACGGGCAGTGGGGAAAAATCAAGCCGTTGCTGCCCAAGTTAGGCGGCGGAAAGCGCGGTGGGCGTCCCTGGGCGGATAGCCGCAGAGTGTTGGAAGGCATTCTGTGGATTGCCCGGAGCGGGGCGCGATGGCAGGATCTTCCGGCGGAGTATCCCTCACCTTCGACTTGCTGGCGGCGGTTGCGTGACTGGGAAGAGCAAGATGTCTGGCTGACGATCTGGCGGGCATTTCTGGGTGAGATGAATCGCCAGGGATGGTTGGACTGGAGCGAGGCGTTTATCGACGGCAGTTTTGCCTCTGCGAACAAGGGGGCGCTGGCGTCGGCAAAACCAAGCGGGGCAAGGGTATAAAGTGGATGGTGGTGGTCGATGGCAAGGGTGTTCCTTTGGGAAACCACTTGGGATCGGCCTCCCCGGCGGAAGTCAAACTCGCGGAAGCCACGCTCGCCACGATCCGCGTCCCGAACCGTTGTCGGCGCGGTCGCCCGCGGCAGAAACCGCAAAGACTGATTGGCGACAGGGCTTACGACAGCGATCCGTTGCGGGCACGATTGAAGAAGCGCGGCATCGAGCTGATCGTGCCTCACCGAGCTGGCAGGGTTCGTCCCGCGACGCAAGATGGACGTGCTCTGCGCCGCTATCGCAAACGTTGGAAGATCGAGAAAACCAACGCTTGGCTCGGAAACTTCCGCCATCTGGTGGTTCGCTACGACCGCAAGCTGAACATCTATCAGGCTTTCTTTCAGATCGCCTGCTTCATGATCGTCTTGCGGAGGTTATGAAACAGCTTCTAGGAGTATTACGGAATGGTCTGTCTCGCGCTACGATAAGGTGATCGTGAGCCTAGGCTTCATGATTTGTTTAATGAATTTCGATTTGAAGATCGCCCCGCAGACACTGTCCTTTTCAACAACTTCCAAACCAAAATCGATTGAAATCCCATAGCACCCGCCGCGAACAGAGTAGCTTCCTTCAAACGGCTGTATCGAAAGCGAACTCCTAAGGTCAAGCCAACCGAAACTGTCGCGCCGGTTCGCTCCCGACACAGCTCTAACGTCACTTGGGAACCGTGGGACTGTGGAAAGCACAAGGATTCCTTGTCCGAGGGCGACAGATCGTCTGCCCTCATACGGGCAATGCCCACATTGGGGCAGCCTGTTTTGTGGGCACCTCGCGAATGCTGTGTCCTATCAGTGAGATAGCGACTGGGACGTTGGCAGACGATTTGCCAATACATATGAGATAGGGCGGCAGCACAAGGCCGCCGACACCGGGAAATGACAATGTTTCGCGCAGAGTTTGATCGGCTTGCGAACAGTCCGACGCTTCGGTTGGAGGGAAGGTTCGTCGGTGACTGTGCTGAGCAGGCAAAGTCTCTGGTCACGAAGACTTCGGTCCCGGCAGGACTGATCATTGATCTCACGGACGTGACCTACGTCGATTCTGTGGGCGAGGAAGTACTGATCTGGTTCCGCATTATTGGTGCAATGTTTGTCGCGGAGACTAGTTATGCCTTGGACGTCTGCGAACGACTTCACTTACTGCTCAAGGAAGACCCAAGTAATTCTTCCGGCGAGCGGCATAGCGGGACTGTTCGCAGTCCCTCCCCCAACCGTGCCCGGGCGAGTTGACGTTTGCCCGAGCAGATCGATCAATGAGGAACAAAATATGTCATGGTTCCACGCAAGAACAAACGGCGCAGAGAGTCGGGACCATGCGTCGGTGTCGGAGGTCCTGGCGTGCTTCCGAGACGAGCGAGATCTCATGTTTCGGCTCGCATTGCTGATTGTCGGCGACGCAACAACAGCAGAACAGTGCGTCGTCAATGCTTGCGAAACGACTGTCCAAGGACGAAGCCCCTTCCGCGATTGGCTGACCGAGTGGGCCAAGTCGGCGACGATCATGAGTGCAATATCCAAAGCCGCCAACACAATCCGTTGCTGCGAGCCAGCGTACGCAAATCTTTACTGCATGCATAGCGAGCATTTGTCCCAGCGCAGTAATGCCGAGTGCGAACGTGACATGAGTTTTGTGTTTGGAATCGATCCCAGCGCCCTCATCGCTGAGCTTGATCCCCTGGCCCGAGCAGTTCTGGTCTTGAGAACGGCCATTCGAGCTTCGATCCAGGACTGCGCTCTGCGATTGAACGTCTCGCGAAGCACCGTGCTTACGGCCAATTGCCGAGCCATGACCTGGCTTCACAACCGACGGCTCGAACAGCGGACCGTCGTCGAGCAGGGTTCGTTAAACAATGTCCCCTCAAACGCCGATGGTTCACAGGGAGGCCTATAAGTGCAGTGTTCGTTCTGGAGTCCTAGGGGGATACTTATCGCTGTTTGGGCGGCTTTCCTGCTTTCTTGCGGTGACACGCAGGGTCAGATTCAAACCGCGGCGACGTATGGGAGTGTAAGTGTTGAGACTGCTACTTCGGAGCCAATCCAGCTGACTCTCACCGATGCACTTCAGCGCGGATTGAAGCACAACCTGGCGTTGCTTCTTGGGGACCAGCAGTCCCGCGCCGCGGACGCCCAGCGGCGGCTGGCAGAAAGCCGCCTCCAGCCAAACGTAACCGGCGCCGTGAGTGAATCTGTTGAGCAGGTAAACCTGGCAGCATTAGGACTGTCACCAAGTTCATTTCCGGGCATCCCGTCTATCGTCGGCCCTTTCTCTGTCTTTGACGGACGAGCGAGACTTTCACAATCACTCTTTAACTGGAGTTCGATTGAGACTGTGCGAGCGGCACGGCTGGATCAACGGTCAGCGAAGCTGTCGTATGAGGATGCGCGGGAACAGGTGGTTCAAGTCGTTACGACTCTCTATCTCCAGGCTGCCGCCGGAACGTCGCGGGTAAACACGGCAGAGGCGCAGTTCGAAACGGCGAAAGCTCTCTACACGCAAGCGGTGAGCCTCAAGAACTCGGGGGTTGCCGCAGGTATCGATGTGTTGCGCGCGCAAGTGCAAATGCAGACGCAGCAGCAGCGGGTGCTTTCCGCCACGAATGATCTTGAAAAGGAGAAGATTGCGCTCGCACGGGCCATTGGATTGCCCAGCGAACAGCAGTTTTCAGTAGTCGATCCGCTTTCGTTCGCGGACATGACCCGGCCGAGTTTCAGCGAAGCCCGCAACTCGGCCCTGAACAATCGAGCGGACTATCGGCAGGCGAAGGCGTCCGTCGCCGCCGCACAGGCGAGCAAGCAGGCTGCACAATCGCAACGATTGCCCACAGTCCGCTTCGATGCCGACTACGGCACGCTCGGAAATCGTCCCGGCAGCTCTCACGGGACTTTCACGACAGCAGCCAGCCTGCAGTTTCCCATTTTCGACGGGGGTAGGATCCGCGCCGAAACTGAACAAGCGGATTCACTCTTGCAGCAGCGCGAAGCGCTTCTGACAAATCTCAGCAGCCGTATAGAGGAGGATATCCGCGTCGCGCTGCTCGATCTGAACAACGCAGCCGCGCAGGTCCAGGTAGCACAGAGTTCCGTTGAGCTTGCTGCCCAACAGCTAAAGCAAGCGCAGGATCGTTTCCGCTCGGGCGTCGCCAACACTATCGAGGTCGTGCAAGCACAGGAGACAGTTGCCAGCGCAAATGAGAGTTACATTGGCAGTGTCTTTGCCTACAACCTGGCGAAAACGTCTCTTGCGCGGGCCACCGGAGTTGCGGAAAAGGACTTGGCATCGTGGCTGAGAACGGGCGGATAGGCAGGGAGGAACTTTGATCCAAGTAGTCACAATCGCGCGCGAATACGGAAGCGGCGGAGCGGAACTGGGACGATTAGTCGCGGCGAAGCTGGGCTGGGAATTATTGGATCGCCAGTTGGTAGAGCGGGTGGCGCGTATCGCTGGACTGGACCCGAAAACGGCGGCCCGTCTCGATGAACGGGCACACCGCTGGTGGCAGTTTGCGTTAGCAGGGGTAAGCCACGGAGCACTCTATAGCTATAGCGCGCCCGACTGCTTAAGCGTAATCGACGAGAGTTCCGTGCATGGCCTCACCATGCGACTGATCCAGAGAGCGGCCGACTCTGGAAAGTGCGTTATCGTCGGACGCGGCGCGCAGGCTTTTCTTCAGGGGCGGACCGACGTTTTCAACGTCCTTGCGTATGCACCGGTCGAGGAGCGAGCCCGCCGGCTGCAGGCGCGGCATGAGAACCGTGTGGATGTCCAGGCGCTCATTAAGCAAGTAGACGGACAGCGTGCAAAGTATGTCCGCGAATACTACCGGAGAGACTGGCAGGACAAGACACTCTACGACCTGTGCATCAACACTGCTCTGGGTCTGGAGGTTGCCGCCGAACTCATCACAACCGCAATCGGCCTCGCGAAGAAGGAAGAGACGCTGTAAGCCAAGGAGCGACCTAGTGGCGACCATAGACAGTGAAACGGTGTTGGATGTACCGGTGCAGGACCAGGGCGATAGTGCTGAAACGCAGAAGCCCAAGCAATCGCAGTGGCTGGTTACGCGCAGGATGAAGATGTTTCTTGCGATCGCCGGCGTGAGTATTCTGGTCGGCAGCTTGATGGCGTGGCGCTATTATGCAGCTCGCGAGACTACAGACAATGCGCAAGTGGATGGATACATCACCGTGGTCTCCGCACGAGTGAGTGGGACTGCCCAACAGGTGAACTTCAATAACGACGATGTGGTCGAGAAAGATCAGGTTCTAGTCCAACTCGATCCCGCCGATTACCAGGTCGCGCTGGAACGGGCGCGAGCGGAATTGGCCGAAGCACAGCGCAATGCAGTTGCCGCCCGGACAACTGTCCCACTCACGTCAACTACGGCCAACAGTGGTGTCACAACGGCCATGGCCGGCGTCGCGTCCGCCGAGCGCCAAGCGTCTGCTGCCCACGCCCGTGTGCGTGAAGCTCAAGCCGAACATACGCGCGCCGCTCAGGATCTCGAGCGGATGAAAGCGCTGATCGCACAAGATGAAATTTCGCACCAGCAGTACGATGCTTCGGTTGCCGCCGAGCAAAGCTCGCGAGCAACCCTGGATGCAGCTTTGGCCGAGGCTTCGGCTGCCGAGAGCCAAGTCGCACAGGCTCGCTCGCAATTGAATGCAGTGGAAACCGCGCCCGAGCAGATCGCCATCAGCCGCTCCCGCGCGGGCTCTGCCGAAGCATTGGTCGCGCAGAAAGAAGCGGCCGTGAAACGCGCGGAACTTGACCTTCAATACACGACGGTCAAAGCCCCAAGCCGCGGTATTGCCGGACAGAGGAATGTTCAGGTCGGCCAAGTGGGCCAGGCAGGTGTTCCTTTGCTTGCGCTGGTCAACATGGATGACCTTTGGTGCACGGCGAACTTTAAAGAAACGCAATTGGCGAACATGCGGGTCGGCCAGAAAGCCCAGTTGCATGTGGACGCGCTCCAGCGCACCTTTCCGGGTCATGTGAGCAGCATTGGCGGCGCTACGGGTGCGCGGTTCAGCCTGCTTCCTCCGGAAAACGCCACGGGCAACTACGTGAAGGTGGTGCAGCGCGTGCCTGTGAAGATCGTGTTCGACAAAGATCCAGAACTCCAGAGGATACGGTCCGGCATGTCTATCGTCGTAACCGTCCTGACGAAATAGGTGATCTCTGCCGTGGAGATTTCAAGACAACACCATGCCGCGCTGGACCTGCCGTACATTAACCCATGGCTGATCGCAATCGCCGTTATGGTCGGGACCTTCATGGAGGTTCTCGACACCACGATTACGAATGTCGCTCTTCCCCAAATCGCTGGGAATCTTTCGGCGAGCGTGGACGAATCCACTTGGATATTGACCTCATATCTCGTCTCCAACGCTGTCGTTCTTCCGCTGACGGGATGGCTGTCGAACTACTTTGGACGGAAACGGTTGCTCATAGCTTCCGTTGCCGGCTTTACACTATCGTCGTTGGCTTGTGGTCTAGCGCCGAGTCTTCCATTTTTGATTTTCTTCCGCGTGATCCAAGGCGCAGCCGGTGGCGGACTTCAACCTTTGTCTCAGGCAATTCTGCTGGAGGCGTTTCCGCCCGAGCAGCACGGCAAGGCGATGGCATTTTGGGGCGTAGGGATTCTGGTTGCGCCACTGCTCGGCCCCGTGGCCGGAGGATGGATTGTCGATAACTATAGCTGGCGCTGGATCTTCTACATCAATATCCCGCTCGGCGTGATCGCAATCGTGCTGGCATTGTTGTTTGTCTTCGACCCGCCCTACATCAAGCGAAATTCAAGCAAGATCGACTACTGGGGAATCGGCTTCCTCGCACTCGGAGTCGGCGCTCTCCAGATCGTCCTCGACAAGGGGCAGGAAGAAGACTGGTTCTCGTCGCACATGATCATGGTCTTCACTGCGGTCACAGTCGCAGGACTCTCTTTGTTTTTGATTCGCGAGTTCACGACCGAGGATCCGGTTGTCGATCTGAGGGTGTTTCGCTATCGAAATTTTGCAGCCGGCGTCCTGCAGGTGACCGTGGTGGGTGTGGTGTTATACGGAACCACCGTACTGATTCCCCTCTTCCTGCAAACCATCATGGGCTATCCCGCTGTTGATTCCGGCATCGCGACCCTCCCGCGAGGTTGGGGCTCGATTGCGGCAATGGCGACCGCGGGGTTCCTGGTGTCCAAAATGGACGGTAGGTTGGTGATGTTCGTTGGGTTCCTGATTGGCGGGTGGTCCACATGGGCGCTCGGTGGGATCAATCTGGCTGCGGGACAGCAGGATCTATGGTGGCCTCAGTTCTTCCAAGGCATCTCGATGGGCTTCATTTTTGTGCCGCTCACAACCCTCACCTACGACCGGATCTCGAAAGAAGAGTTAGGCAATGCGACCGCCATTTTCAACTTGCTTCGGAACATCGGAGGAAGCATCGGCATTTCCTTCGTAACCACGATGATCGCCCGTAACACACAGGTGAACACGAACATCCTGGGCGAACACGTCACTCTGCTCAATCCGGTCAGCGAATGGTTCGTAAGCGGCGCCCGCGGCCTGTTGATGTCCAAAGGGCAAGACTATGCTGGGGCTTCCACACGGGCTTACGCCATCGTTTTCGGAATGATCCAACGTCAGGCGTGGCTGTTGTCGTTCAACAAGGTCGTTCATCTGCTGGGTATCTTGTTCTTTTTGATGATCCCTTTCATGCTGCTGATGCGTAAACCATCGCGTACGGGCGGAAGCATTCCTTTGCACTGAAACTCGATGTCTGGTGGAAGCATGGCTCATCCGTCAGCGCCCGTACTCTTTTTTCGCGATACCAAGCCGCCGCATCTTGTTTTGCAGGGTCGTGCGTTTCAATCCGAGGCGCTCGGCAGCGCCTCCCTTGCCGGAGATCTGGCCTGACGCCGCTTTCAATGCAGCGATGATCGCGTTGCGCTCGGCCTGCTGGAACGTCGACACGGGAACGGCACTGCGAGTGGAGTCGCTTCTAAGCTGCGCCATCGGCACATTCAGTTCCTGGCCGTGAGAAAGAATGACCGCACGTTCGATGAAATTCTCCAACTCCCGAACATTGCCTCTCCACGGACTGTTCGTAAGAGCTTCCATGGCTTGCTTGGGGATCGTCTTAATCGACTTCCGCATCTGTCGCGATAACTTGGACACGAAATAGTGAACCAGCAGCGGAATGTCTTCGCGGCGCTCACGAAGAGGCGGGATCTCAATCGGAAATACATTCAATCGATAGAAGAGATCCTCGCGAAATGTTCCCTCGCGGATCATGGCGGATAGGTCGCGGTGCGTGGCGGTAATCACACGCGCATCCACTTGTATCGTCTTGGTACTGCCGAGCCGCTCGAACTCCTGTTCCTGCACGGCACGCAATAATTTCGGTTGCAGTTCCAGGCTGATGTCGCCGATTTCATCCAGGAACAGCGAGCCACCGTCGGCCAGTTCGAAGCGTCCACGCTTTTGCATCAGAGCACCCGTGAACGCCCCTTTCTCATGGCCGAAGAGCTCGCTTTCCACGAGTCCCGACGGAATGGCCGCGCAGTTCAGCCGCACGAACGTCCGCTCTCGCCTAGAGCTGAGATTATGGATCGCTCGCGCGATCAATTCCTTGCCGGTCCCTGTTTCCCCATGTAACAGCACCGTCGAATCGGTGGGCGCGACAATGGAAACTTGCTCCAGAACCTTTTGCAGCGCGGGACTTTTCCCGACAATGTCCTCAAAGTTGTATTCCGACCGAATTTCCGATTCCAAATACAACCGTTCATCTTCCAGACGATCGCGCGACGCCGTGAGTCGTCCATACGCCAGTGCATTGTCGAGCGCCAAGGCGATCTGACTGCTGATTTGAGAGAGGAGATCCAAGTCCGGCTGCCCAAAACTATTCTCGCGTCTGCTCCCAAGCGACATGATCCCAATCGGGCCCACGGTCGTAATGAGCGGGGCACTCGCCAGGTTCACGATGGATTCCGCTTTGAGCACTTCCGCGACAACGGCGGGCATTTTCGCAATCTCGGAGGCCGTCATGACCGTGGGCGTCCGCGTCCGCAGCTTCTCCAAATCTTCTTGAGAAATCTCAGCGGTTGGAACTACGCCCAGGAATCCGCGACTGAGCGGAAAATCCAAGACCGCGCATTTCAAACGATTGGATTGCTCTTCGAAAAGCCAAAAGCTGGTGAAATCGTTGGCAAAATACTTGCGGATCGATGCCGATGCAGCCCGGAACAGTTCGTTCACGTCGAGTTTGGTGACGATGTGATTGTTAATCTCCAACAAAAGGCTGAGCCGGTCGCGCTCCCGCGCTAACTCGCGCTGATACGCTTCCGCCGCATCGTTTGCCATTGCGCTCTCCAGCGCGACGGAAACGTGTTCGGCGACGGAGCCCATGAGTTCTATATCGTCAGAACCGAACTCACCTTTTTCCCCTGTGCCGAATATCAGTGCTCCGAGTTTCTTCCGGGAAGTTGACACAGGAAAGACATAGGCGCTATGCAGGACTGCGGGGTTGATGCGGGAAGAAAGTTCAGGAGTCTTCAACATCTCCTGCTTCGCGTCGGGAATGAAGACCGGAACCTGTTCCTCAAGGGCACGCGCGACCGCCGTCCCGCCGTAAGGAATCTCAGTCCCGACCTCAATACCCGGATCATGGGCACCACGCTCAAGCGCGTGAAGCGTTAGCGTTCGCTGGGAGTCATCAAGTAGAAGCAGTGCGACGGACTCAAATTTCACCACGGTCGATAACAAGCCAGCGAGACTGCGAACAACAGCCTGAACATTCGGCTGCGCTGCCGCTGCGCTCGATATTTTCAGGAGCGTACGGTATCTGCTCTGGCTCTCAGCGTTAGCTTGCTGGTCCTGTTCTGTCATGCTTTGTTCATTCATGCGCTCGTAATTGTTCGCGCTGCTGATCAGACACCGTTAACAGTTGCCCGTTGCCTTTTATTGAGTGTACCGGAGCCCTTGAGTTCTGCGCATCGCACCTTGGCCTGGCGCGGGAATCTTCTTCCGATTCTTCCCGGCCCGCTTCGCAACTATCAGCCATGCACACGGTCTTGGACCACGGGAAGCGAGCGCGTTTGCATAGGAGGGCGCTTGATCGTGCCGTAGAAAAGCGAGGACAGGGTAAACACAACATCTCGCTCGCCGCCGCAGGATGCGTGTCAAGGGCGGAGCAAAACTAGACCACTGGGACGGAGGAAAAGTAGACCAGAGGTATGAGTTGAGGGTTGGAGATTGTCGGGGAGGAGGGCGTCTGGAGCGAAGGCCTGCGCCGCCTGTAAGGCGG